>Ga0268262_10001774_pt1 | contig 25987 bp, 29 predicted proteins | sample TergutNc150P3_FD_190354 | JGI IMG/M metagenome (GOLD analysis project Ga0268262, IMG submission 190354) | Nasutitermes corniger P3 segment gut microbial community from laboratory colony in Florida, USA - Nc150 P3 (SPAdes) (version 2) | ecosystem: Host-associated > Arthropoda: Insects >... | reverse complement strand
GGGGGGGGGGCGGAGATTATATTAGAGAGGTGGGGGAAGGGTCGGGGAAACAAGAACAGGAAAGCAGGGCGGAGATGTATCAAACAGGTATGAGCCGGCAAGAAGCCCAAAAGATTCTTTTGAGGCGTATAGACCAAAGTCACACTACCACGCTAAAGAACGACGATAGCGGGGAAGAAGCGAAGTTAAGCATAAGGTCTATAAACAAAATGATTTCAGGAGCGGCCGTAAAGAAAACCGTAGAAAATGGATTTACGGAGGGGTTCCATCACGCTGTCGCCTCGGATATTGAGTACCTATACAAGCACGCGCTAAAAGTCCTTGAACATCCGGATCGGGATAACGATCCCAATATCAAAGCTATGCACCGATTCGCGGTGCCTTTGGGCGTTGAAGACGCGGTGGCGTATATTACCGTAAAGGAGAGTACGGAACACGGGAGAGCGTTATATTCCGTTGAAAGTATGAAAATAGAGAAGCTCGCGGGTATGTTAAAAGAACTGTATGACGCGAGTCACCTCGGCTCTTTCCCTCTAGCACGAGCCTCTCTAAATAAAGACAATATAAAGAAGCTCGAAGGTATGTTAGAAGGGGCAAGAAGTTCTTCTCACAGCCTTCCCTCTCCGAGCTTTAATGACAGCAACATAAAGAAGTTAGAAGGTATGTTAGAAGAAGCAGAACCAATTCCTGCCACATTCCCCGCTTCTAACCTTGAAAGGGCGACACCCACGGACATCGGCCGGGTCGGAAGCCCAGCTCCTGCCGGAGGTGTCGCCAACACTAATAAGATACTACATGCGGACGAAAAAGTCAATAGCCAGGCAAAAAAATCTTCCGGCCCCCGCTTTTCCAAAAAAGATGAAACGGGGGGCGTGGATGCCGGGACGGCCATAAAGAACGCGGAGGCGGCGGCGGCTGAGGCTGAGGCGGCTCTATCGGCGGCGAACGGGAAGATGGATACGGCGAAGAGGATGGCGAAGGGGACGGCGGAACTTGAGGCGGAGAAGGGGACGGCGGAGGCGATGGACGCGGCCGCTGAGGCGGCCATAGAGGAGGTGAAGGCTGAGGTTGAGAGCGCGTCGGCGGAGTTGTTTTTTGCGAAGGAGCAGGTCAGACTAGCCAAGAGGTTCTTTGATATGAAGCGGAAGGCCGAGGCGGCTGAGTCGGAGAGTTCAGAGGAAGACGGCGACACCGAAGGCCAAAAAGGCGAAAGCGCCGCAGAGTCGAAGGCGGGCGACCAACGGACAGACTGGGTAAGGGAGCGTCTATTTGACAGTCTTACGGAGGGTGTAGGCCCGCATGAGGAGGTCGCCGAAGAAACGGACGACGCCGAGTACATGATGCCTAAGTTGTCTAAGGTATCTCTGACAGATCTTGGGAAGAGGTGGAAGAAGGATACTCCATACATCCAGTTCACGAACGGCGGGCATAAGTACGTAGGCCGCCGCGTCAGCAACGGCTGGATAATCGTGAACGAGCGGGGCGAGTTCAGGACATTCAAGTCTTATGACGAGCTTTGGGTTGACAAGGCGTGGGCGGACAAGTTGGCCGAAGCGGAGAAGCTCCGCGAGAAGAACGCGGCGAGGATGGAAGAGGCGAGGCGGAATCGTTCCGCCACGGCCGGCGCGCTTGCCAAGGTGCTGACCAGGGAGGCGTTCCGCATAGCCGGGGCGCGGAACAAGCGCGGGGGCACGATGACCTACGAGGCCAATACCGCCATAGTGAACGTGCTTGAAAACCTCGCGCCCTTTGACCGCGGCCTGCGTGTGCTGATAAACTACTTTCAGGGGAAGGCGATTGACGATATAAGGCAAAGCGACGAGATAGGGGACAGCAAGCTCTGGGAGGAGCATAAGGCGGATTTGCTGGCGTGGAGGGAGGGGCGCGAGGGGTATCCGGCGTTTCTTTGGCAAAAGGTGGAGGATATGTTCATGAAGGAAGCGCTCACGCATTTGTCGAGCGCGGAGATGGACGACCTGTTGAAGTTCATAGGGGATACGCGGCGGGAGGGCAGGAAGCTCTACGAGCGCGAGTTCATGGAGGCGGCGATTGAGCAGGAGAAGAGGGCGAGGAAGCTGACGGAGGCTATGGGCATGGTGGAGAAGGATCCGGACAAACTGTCCAAGTCTGAGAAGAGGATGGGCAAGTTTGCGTTGGATCTGCGCGGGGAGCACGTGATCCGCGAGGAGGAGGAGAACAGGAGCAGAACCAGGAAGGCGCTGGACGCGGTTACGGACGGTTCGTTCGGGGTGAAGACGACTTTGATGTGGTCGGCGCGTCCTGAGTCTGTGGTGAGGATGCTTGACGGCACCGGCGGGCTTGAAGACAAGGTCGGCCCGTGGGAGCGTATGATGTTTGACCCGATACGCCGGGCGCTCGATGTGAAGAGGATCGGCATGACGCGGCTGAATGTGAAGCTGGCCAAGATGCTCAGCCCGCTGGTTGATTTGAAGAAGCCGACCGAGGAGTTGAGCGACGAGTTGATAAACAAGCTGGTCAAGGCGGTGTCCGAGAAGTTGACGGATGGGGACGGGAAGCCGCTCAAGGCGACGCTTATGGCGAAGGACGGGAAGTTATTTAAGAAGGAGGTGACTATCAGCCACGCGATGGCCATATACGCTTACTCTCAGAACGAGAGCGGCCTTGCGCACTTAGAGGGTTCGGGTTACATGACCGATCCGGAGTTCGGCGGGAAGGAGAGCATGCACAAGATTATCAACGCGCTGCCGCCGAAGTACAAGAAAGTTGTGAACGATATAATAGACTATCTTGACAGCGACCAGTACAAGCGGATGAGTCCCGTGTACGCGCGGGAGCATTTTGTGGATATGCACAAGGAGAAGCGGTACTTTCCGATCCGCGGTCTGAAGCTTAAGGGCAAAGAGACGGCTATAGAGGCGGAGAACAATTTCCGCGCCGGTGTGGCGAAGGGGATGACGAAGGGGCGTATAGCGTCGAGCGCGGAGTTTAAGAATCTGGACTTTTTCAAGATACTGATACCGGCGTTGGAGGAGGCGGAGCATTACATAGCGATGAACGACGCGGTGCGCGAGGTTGGCCGGTTGCTGAATCACGACCGTGTGGATATGGCGCTTGAGCAGCGGGCGCCGTTGGCGCGGAGGGCGTTGAAGCAGTTTTTGGACACCGCGGCGCAGGGTACGGAACCCGCCCAGGATGATCCGGCGACGAAGGCGCTTATGAAGATAAAGCGCAATTACACGGTGGCGGCGCTTGGGTTTAATTTGCTGACGATGATGAAGCAGTTGGATTCGATAGTGCAGGGGACGGTGCGGATAAAGGGCGGGTATGTCAGGGTGCCGCAGGCGTTTTTTGATAGGATGCGGTTTGACAAGTGGGGCGAGAGCGATAAGTTGATAATGTCGAAGTCCGCGTTTTTGCGCGACCGCAAGCGGAGCGCGGAGGCGATGCTCGATAAGTTTGTGGAGGACAGGAAGCTGCTGGACTCGGTACGGGCGGCGTCTATGTATTTTACGCAGGGCGCGGACATGGCGGTGGTTAAGACGTTGTGGCTTGCGGCATACGAGACGGAGAAGGACAGGGTTTTCGCGGAGGTGTATCCGAAGGAGTTGGCGAAGGCGTCGGCGGAGGGGGGCGAGAACGAAAATTTATCCGGTTTCCGTTTCGGCAAGCGTGCCGGAGATTATATTAAGAGGGTGGCTTTTGGAGATTCGTGGAGCGGAGAAATGTCAGATAATGGGCTTAACGAGGCGTTACAGCAGATAGGCGATGCGTTGCCGGGTGGGGATGTGGCGCGGTTTGTTTATGAAAACAATCCAGATAAACAGCGCAACCTTATAGACACTGCATATTCTGAGATTGTGGACCATGGACAAGTCGTAACGATACCGGAAGCTGTCTTAAAAAAGTATAGGGATATTGCCGAGGGTGGGCGTAAAAGTCTTCGCGACGCCATTAAAGACTATTACGACAGTGTCCTCGCGGGGCAGAAAGTACAGGTATCCGTTAATAATGGTGTTATTGAGGTTGTGTTTGGCAATGACGGCAAGAAGAAGACGGTAGGGCGTCGCGGTCTGACGCCAAAGAAAGCCGCTACCGTTGAGTATTTGACACAACTAATTGGTAACGCCAAATATGTGTACAGCGAAGAAAACAGAAAAGAAAGCGAGCGGCAAGACGTCCCGCGATTCCACTATTTAGTTAACGCCGCGAATATCGACGGGGTGAATGTACCGATAAAAATAATAGTTCGAGATTTAAATCTGCTGTCCGGTGCTGAAAATCGGTATTATACGCATGAGTTTGTAGAAAATAAAGGGAGCGCTCACCCCGGGTTACGTAGCGACGCTACGGATGTCGGTAAGATTATGGAGGCTCCCTCTACAGATAAGATAATAGATTCGCCCGAAAAAGTCAATACCCAAGCAAAAAAAGTTTCCGCGGCCCCCGCCGGGATCGCCCAGGCCCGCGCCGAGGCCATAGCCGACGAGCGCGCCGTTGAGTGGGCCGACCGGTTGATCCGCCGGACGCAGCCGGAGTTCGGCAAGGTGTTTCAGGCGGAGGCGCTCCGGGGCAACGGTCAAATAAGCCGTCTGTTTTCTATGTTCTTGACCCAGCAGAATCAGAACCTGAACAACACGATGGAGATTGTTTACGGGGCATATACCCGGGCGCGCGGTCGGTCGGCCGGCGTTCAGGCTAAAGAATACTTCAGGGCGCTCGGTCAGCTGACGGGTCAGGTGGTGCTGCCGGCCGCCGTGTTCCGGGCGTTGAGCGTAGGGAAGCTGGGGCTGTTCGGGGCGCTGATGCAGGGCGGTGTCGGGTTGACGCAGAAGCTGCTGGCCGCCATCAACGGGGACGACGGGGACGACGGGGACGAGGCGATCGAGAAGGCCAAGGATCACTTGGACGAATGGGAGGATTACATAGACGTGATGGTGGAGTACACGCTGGGCGGCATCCCGCTGATAGGGCTGGCGCCGATAGCGGCGACGCAGTATGCCACCAACAAGATAAGGGCGGCGCGCGGGCGGGAGGAGAAGTGGGGCGGGAGCGGGATAAGCCCGGTGATAAACGCTACCAACGACATATTGAGGATGGCGGGCGGGGATAAGGGCATAGGCGACGCGGCGATGATATTGTCGCAGGTGGCGGGGGTGCCGGGTGGGATACAGGCGGCGCGTGTGGCGAGGACGGCGAAGGATGGGGATCCGCTCGGTTTGATATGGTCGGAGAGATTGCGGGAGGATACGGGGGTTAAGGCGGCTATGGTGAAGCGTGTCAATCGGGGCGCCTCCGGTAAGGAGTGGAAGAGGTACAAGGATTGGTACGAGGGTATGACCAAGCGCGACGCGGACGGGAAGATGAAGGACGAAATCGGGGCGGCGCGGTTCCGCCTTTATTACATCGACAAGATGAATAAGGCCGGGGACAAAAACGAAGAAGACGACTTCAAGCTTGTCTATCGGAATATAGCATCGCCCGCGTGGCGCGGCAGGTGGGCAAGGGCGCGCCGGAAGTCTTGGGACGGCGATAAGAGGAAACGGTTTATTGAGTTCTTGAAGAACGACGCGAGGACAAAGATACCGCTATCGTTTGAGCGGAAGAAGGATGAGTTTAGGTTTACGAAGGAGACGGGCGAGGAGTTTGATCGTGCGCTGAAGGGGGTTATGGCGGAGGGGTCGGGGCGAGCGGGCGGAGGAGCACAATGAGTATTTGGAGGAGCGGAGGTCGGCGGGGCGGTGAGGTGTGCGGCGCGTTGTCCTGGTGTTGGGGGTTCAGGCGCGGGGGCCCTTTTGAGGCTTGGTCAACCGGTATGTAAAAGATATCAAAAATCCAAATAATTATATAAGAAATACAAATAAAGATACAAAATATCAAAAAAAGTATACAAAAAACGATAAAAAAGTTTATAAAAAAATAAAAAATATTTGACATCCTGGTGCCCGTATATTATTTTAGTATTCGATGTTAGTTTTTGTTAGGTTGGCGGCCATGGCTACCAACAGCGCTCATTTCTAGGGCAGCCAATCTTTTTTTGGGGCTTCTCCCGGGAGGGGGTCGGCTGCAAGCTCAAATCACCGGTAGGGTGGCTTGGGCTTTTTTTCGGCCAGCGGTCGAAGGAAGGAAGGTTGTCGTGGCGGCGACAAAGGTGCCGAGTAAGGCGGTGGGTAAAGTAGACAAGGACATCATAAAGATGCTGGACGAGATATGCAGCCAGTCATCTAATAAATACAAGGTAGCCTACAACGACGATAATCTGGGTATCGCCAAGACGGTGCTTGATCTCATCAAGAAGGCGACGGGCAAGACAGCGAAGGATTTGATCATAAACATGGTCGACCCTGCCGAAGATTTTTACAATAAGCTCATAGAGTTAATCCCTAAGGGCTGTATCCGTCAGCACAGGATCGGTTTAGACTATACGACCAAGATCCCGACCACGCTCACTGTTATATCTCACGAGTACGAAAATAAGCTGCCGGAAATTATGGACATGGCCGCCGATTTGGAGATCAGCACATATGGGAAGACTCACAGATATTGCAGTTTTTGGGTTATTACTGACCATAAGCTTGATCAGTATTCCATAGACCACGACTTTCCGTGCTATAAGGTGAATATGTGATGGCAGAGCAAGGTCGACATGAAGCACAGGCTAAGCACAATAAAGATATGTTAGTTTTTATTGATGCGTATGATACCGCCGACCAGTTTAGGGATTGGTATATTACGGTAACGTACTATACCGCCCTCCACTATTTTGAGGCCATTCTACCTGTAGTTGTACCCCAAATAAACAGGCGGCGAAAGATATTGCCATTTAAAGAGCACTACCACGACCACGGAGAGAGGCTCAAAGCGATGGCCGACGCTGAGTTCGCCACCATCCACAAGCCATACGCGACGTTGCATAAAATCAGCAAGGCTGCAAAGTACAACGAACACGATGTCACCCGGTATATCAAAGAGCTTGTGAGGGGATATCTTACTCAGACTGAGATTGAATGTAAAAAGGTAAGAGATGCTGTTTTGAGGATGCCTTAAACACCCTACCCTAGGCCGGTTCTGTAGTACGGGTAGTCCGAGTCAACCCCCTCCTGATCGAAGTCTCCGTCGGTCATTACCCAGAAGTTATAGTCTAGGCCGTGTAGTCTAGACAGCCCTAGTTCAAGGCGGCGCGACAGCGTGTTGATTTTGTCTAGCTCATTGACTTGCTCAGTCGACACTATCGTCATGGTCGTCAGTCCCGCCGTTTCGTTGTCTATGCCTATTCGGTGTTGGATGATGGACTCTTTGGGTATAATCTTTTGTAACTGGGCATAGTACATTTCCGCGATGGGTATCGCCGCCTTCATTGCGCAGATCGCAAGGTCGTTGATGCGCCACAGGTGTCCATTTACATTGGCCATCTGATAGGTTCCGGCCGGCGGCAGCCAATGCAGGTCTGCGCTTTTCATGAGCTCCGAAATGTCGGGATCTACCGGCAAGGGGGCATCAAGGTCGGCCAAGAAATCGTTTGGTTGGCTATTCATGTGTGGTCACCTGACCCATAGCGTAGCGGAGGCAGTCGCCCACGCGGCGCCAGTCATCGGCTATGGCCTCGGCGTCGCGCTCGCGGCCCCGGTCTGGGTCGGGGCGGTCGAGGCTATGGCCGTAGATGTTGAATACCGAGGCGTAGCCGCGCAGGAAGCTCCGCCACGGGGATAGATAGGTGTTTTTCATTGTAGGCGCTCCGGCAAGGGTTTAACGGGTCACAAGTATAATATAAATCTTTTGACTGGCAAAAGCCAAATATTTTGAGCCGACCTGACCCTGACCGACCGCCGGATGCCGACCCGCCGAACTGGCGCACTCAGTTCTGAACACAACGCACCGATAACCCCTCGCGACGTCGTACCTTGAACTCGAACACGTTGACGAACCTGTAGTATATGTTCCGGCTGTAAGCGCTATCGCTAGAGAACTCCGTAGCCGTCCACCAATTGCCGACGTAGTCGGCACTGCTGAAATCGCCATCGGTGCTACGGAGGCCACCAGGCAAGGCCGAAAATCCGTAATCATCAGTACCATTGCCGCTTTTGCCTTTATAAGCATCATAATCTTCCCATTCCCAACCGCTTTTCGCCTTTAGCTTTTTGCCGGCCGTGCCAGCCGTACCGCTCTCGCCGTATGCCCCGACACCTCCGGCGGCCTTAGCCAGATCCCCCCACTCATCACGGCTAGGAAGGTGCCACCCGGCCGGGCAAGCCGTCTTTGCCGTACCCCAGTCATATAGTCTGCCGTATTTGTCGCAGTTGGACTTATCGTCATCATAACACCAAGAGTTACCGGTTTTCGGTGTGTAATTCAAATTCTCAGCCATCCACCTCCTGCCGCCGATCACCACCGTCCTGTAGGTCTTGCCGTCTCTACTGTCGGCGAGCGTACCAGGGCCTTCGGATATCTGCGTATTGGCGAACGCTTTATACATTTTTGCGCAGGCCGCCGCCGTCTTATCTATGAGGTCGCCAATATTTTCGGCGCGGACAAGGTCCGACGAGGCCACCAAGTTTCCGTTTTCGGTTTCATAAGTTTCCACGGACACAGTGAGTTTTGTCCCGATTCTGCCTATGATCCCGCGCACGATGAAGTCCGCGCCGATCTTGCTTCCGAGGGTGATGACGCAGTTTTCGTCGGCGCATTCTTCTAATTTGGCGCTGCCTTGCGCTATGACGGTTTCCGAGGTCATGATGTTGTACTTGCCGCGGGGGAGGTTGTTGACTGCTTCCCGGCGGAGCGTCGCGGTTATTTGTCTTACGTCGGCCTTGCTCAGTTTGGCGGACGCGCCGGACTGGGCGTCTAGTTCTGTTTCTACGACGGCGAGGTTTTTCACCTGGGCGGAGGCGAGGGTCAGAAGGGATAACAGGAGTAGTGTTGATTTTTTCATAGTACCGTTTTACCGTTCAACAAAAAACTCTTTTTCTATTCACGCCATTTCTACGCAATAGAAAAAGTTGACAGTTCAAATACCGCCACTCTCATTCAGGTTTTTGGTTTCTCCCACATCGTTGATGGCATCTTGTATTTTTCCCACCGACCACCGCCGACCTGACCCACTAATGGCCGCCGTTGGCGCCGGGCCATTTAGGGGCGGCGGGAGGCCTTGGGATGCAACATGGTGAACAACGGCTAAATACGTATAAATACAGCATGAGTGTCGGCCGTGTTGTTTTTGTCGGCGACGAATCTCAGCACTTCTTGTATGTCCGGATCCATTGATTTGCCGGGACTTACCGCATACGCCAGAATATCATCGGTCAGAGGTCCGGCATTAGGGCCTATCAGCAACGGCCCTCTCCGCGGTCGTACAAGCGCGCTCCCGGTATTGACCCCGGACTGCCGCATCTGCTCCTGAAACTGCTGTTCAGTTATAAACATGCTACCCTCTTTTTAGGCTAAAGAATTTTTTGGCCAAGTTTTGACTCTAACATATTACGTATATCTATTAAACTAATTTCTGTGTTACAGTGATTGCAAATAATTTTGTTGTCTTCCGGAAACAAAAGGGCTTTATTGAGGATTCGCGCGGAACGACTGAGCCGTATTTGGAACATACCTAAGGCGCCGCAATTGGAGCACCCTGCCTCAAGAAAGAAGCTATCCTGCGGCGGCGGGACGGGATCGGAACTAGGTATCGGGTTTGGATGTAGATGGCCCGGTACGCTACCTTTTGAGTAAATTACTTGTGTTTCGTGTGTTTCTATGATCTTGTATATTCCTGAATATACAAAGCCCAGCCGCAGGAGCGTATAGTATCTCGTTATTGCTTCGTAGAGCTTATCAATTTTTGAGTAATCCGTAATCTGCAGGCGCATTTCTTCAAGGTCTTTCAGTTTTATCGACCGTCCATGTGTCAACCAATATCCCTGATCACTAAGCCGGTCAGCGATTTCATAGGCACGCTTCTTTTTATCCTCATCGGTCACCTCGTCACCATTTGACGAATGTTTCTTCCAAAACTTAAATTTATAATTTGCCAACCACTCGGTCACAAGCGTTTTAGATAGTTTTTGCGCATTTTTACAGTGTTGGATTTCTCCCGGTGAGATACCTTGCAACATTAGCGCATACCCAGTCGGACCGGTCATTATTTTATCAAGTCCCTTCAAAAACGCATCCGCCGAATATATCTTGCCGCCCGAATAAATTTGAGCGTCTATGGGGCCAAGCGAAGAAGTCGGACTCATCAATATTTCATCCGCCGCCATTGCGAAAATCGTACCTGCGCTCTTGGCGCTACCCGGAACAATTATGCCAACCCGCTTGAATTTATCGCGGATCATCTTAACAATATCCTCTACTACCTCCGGATTTCCACCGGGTGTTTCCAATATTATATCAATATCCTCGCTCTTTATGTCGGAGAGTTGATCATAAAAAGGAAGAATGTCGTTGTAATCAATACTAATATGCATTGGGTCGCCTTGCAGATCGCTCGCATACGTGATTATAGGCCGTTTCCGCAGTTTAGATATTTCTTCGAGGTACATTTTTCGATCTCTGGCATGGTTACCTGACTCGAATTTTCCTTCGATATAGTCGCCAAAAATACCCATAGTACTACGCTCCTTTTTAGAAGAGATTAGATTTAAGTCTATATTGACTTATGACCCCTTGGCTACCGACCCGACACCTGGCCGCGCCGGTTGAAAACTGCGGACCGGGCGTTGTTGGACTCTGGTACGCGGTTAGCCGCCGCTGGGGACGGGCCATATTACTTACAACCTGCCCCTCAAAGATACTTTTCTTTACTGGCGCACTCAATCCATAACACAGCGTACAGAGCGCCCACTGTGCCTGGCATCCTTTTCTTCCAAGTACCTACGGTACGCACTATTAAGATAGTCACTATTATAGGTAAGTCCAAAATGGTCACGAGTTGTAACTTGTGCCATCACCCATATTGTGGTTGTCCACCAATCGCCGTAATGGCCGACTCCATAAAAGCCATCACTTTGCCGACCGCCGCTGGGTAGGGCTGAAAATCCGAAACTATCTGTCCCGTTACCCCCTTTATCCCAACCACTTCTCGCTTTCAATCTCTTACCAGCCACAGCACAGCCGCCAACTGTCGTTGTCAGATCGTCCCACTCCTGACCTGACGGTAAGTGCGATCCGTGTGGGCATACGTCCATCGCCGTATCCCAATCATACAACCTACCATATTTATCACAGTTAGAGTTATCGCCACCATAACACCAAGACCTGCCATTTTTATAATTCAGGTTCTCGGCCATCCACCTCTTGCCGCCAATTACCACTGTCTTATATCTCTTTCCGTCTCTACTATCAGTGAATACGTCTTCACTGCCTGCGCTGGACATTTGATGTGTTGGTGCTGATACTTGATAGGGGGCCGCCTGCGTGGCGACAACCGCGCGTTGTGGTGATGGCGAGACAGGTGCGGCATAGGCCACAGGTTGCTTTGACCCATGTTTTGATACGGGGCTTTGCGGATTAACGAATTTTCGATACATATCCGCACTAGCCGCCGCAACATCGTCCAAGAGGGTAGCGGTGTTTTCGGAGCGAACAAGTTCTGACGACGCAATCAGGTTTCCGTTGTCGGTTTCGTACATATCAACCGATACAGTGAGGTCTGTCCCGAATTTGCTTATAATCCCGCGCACGATATAGTCCGCGCCGATTTTGCTTCCGAGCGTGATGACGCAGTTTTCGTCCGCGCATTCTTCCAAAACGGCGCCGCCTTGCGCCATGACCGTTTCCGATGTCATTATGTTGTATTTGCCAATCGGCAGATTTCTAACGGCTTCCCTACGGAGCACAGCGGTTACTTGCCTGACTTCCGCCGGATTCATCGCGCTGGACGCGCCGGACTGCGCGTCTACTTCTGTTTCTACGACGGCAACGTTTTTAACTCGATTGGCAGATGTCTTTTTAACTGGATTTATATAGTTATCAAAACTATCGACAAACGCTTCAGTATCCGATTTAATTTCATTGCGCAATTTTTGCAAACAAGAAACAAAAAATACAGCACTCACAATAACTAAACATAGCCATGCCGCCTTAATCATACGTGTTCTCTTTTGTGAAAAGTTCAAGGCCTATTGGTCCCAAATAATTACCCGTTAAAATCCACAATCGTAAACCAATCGCCTACCCGACCAATGACCTTAGGGTGTCGGCGCCGAGACCCTTCACGCGCCCACCAGTTCGGCGCGTCGCGCGGCCGCCCGCGCCGAAGATATTTGTTTGATTTTTTCGCGTACCTCTTCGGGGCTTAGGTATTCTTCCGGGTGTTCGGCCTCTAACCGGTCGGCTATGGCGTCAATCTCAGCCCCGGTAACGTTTTTCAGTACCTCGTGACGCTCCTCCGTCCAATTCCCGCGCTTTTCAAAGCTGTCGGCCGCTTTAAAGATATTGTCATCAACTTCGCGTTTGGATGCCGTTGCCATAATTTACCGCCTTTCAAAAAGTTATGAGGCCTTGGCAGTTCCGACCGCGCCACCGATCGGGCGGCCGGCGATGTCTACTGCGCCGCTTGCCATATCGTCTTGCATCTTCATTATTCCGGCGACGACTTCCTCGTGCGTCTTCGGGTTCCACTTGTGGCGGTCTTCGGTGAAATTGCCGGTTCCGCTGTATTGTCTCAAAAACGCTTGCGCGGCATCCTGCCCCAAAGCGTCATTCAACGCCCGAAGCCCGGCTTTGCGGAGTTCGATAGGGTCTTGCGCGACTGCTGCGGCTGTGCTCATCTACGGCCTCCCTATAAGGTAGGTTAGTGGGTTTATGACTTTTACCTTGCTTAAATTCTTTCTTGCGACAATGCGCTCAAATTTTTCGTCAGTAGTTATAAGATAATCAATGTCGGCGGACTCGGCAACGGCTAAATGCTGACTGTCTAGCACGCCCACCCCATCCGCCTGCAATAACCGCGCCCTTGCATAATCCGCCTCCGTCATAACCGCGATATCGTTTACCGTGGCGGCGTAGAAGCCCATAACATCCGCCTTTAACGCGGCATCAGGAATGTTTCCCAGTTCAAACGCTACGACCGCGCTGCCCCATATACGATGCCCCGAAATCCGCGACAGTTCAATAATGGTCATAATGGCTATGGCCTCAGACACGGATTGCGCGTCCTTTGGGTTATCGTATGGGCGACCGTAACAACAAGTATCAAAATATATTTTGAGCGCCACCGTTAGTGTTTCCAAATCAAACCCTCCTCCTACCCGCGCCAGTTGAAATCTACGTACCACACGTTGTTGACCTCGTCTACGCACTTAATTGCCGGATGTCGCCACCGTCTTTCACCACCGTTACCGGACTTGTGTACTTAGGCATTCCGAGCATTTCTTCGGCGCGCTCTAATAGGCGTTCCTTGCCGAAATCGTTCAGGGCGCGGTAGATATTTACAAGGCCGGACTCGCCCGCCCCCATCGTCGGGGCGGTTTTGCTCGGTGTCATGGGTACGTCAAGGCCCATAAGCCAACCGACATCGACCCCAAGCGCACGCGCCAAGTCAAGCATAGCGCTCTTGTTGGGTTCGTTACGGCCGGTATAATAGTAACTCACCTTGGTCGTACTAAACCCAGTCAGCCTTGCTACGTCGGCCTGCGATATCTTCCGGATCTGCATGGCCTCCCGAAAACGGGTAGTAAAATCCGAATCATACATATCTACCACCTATCTATAATATACATAATGAATACGGGCGTATATAAAATATCTATCGGATGTTATAAAAAAAAATAAAACTTTTTTCAAAATGTTCTTCTTTCATCTCGAAAGATTCCTCCTACTAGGTTGGGGGTTAGTTTGCTATATTTTGCTGATAATCAGTTATCTTATCGCGAAGCCAACTCATATTACCTTCGCTTACAAAGCTCCAATGTGCCTCAGGTTTTTCTAATACCTCAGCAATCATTGCTTTCTGTTGCTCCGTTGAAAGGTGCCTCCATGCATTATCTATTTTCCAACGGTGTAACGTGAGAAAAACGTCTGCCCGTAACAACGTGTTATTTATTTCATCACATTTTTTATCAGAAATCTGACTGCGAAACCAACTCATACCTGCCTCACTCATAAAGTACCAATATGACTCAGGCTTATTTAATATTTTAATAAGTATTAGGGTCTTTAGCTCATCGCTTATACTATCCAAATGGGTTTCAGGTTCGTCTAGTATCTCGTTAATGACATCTTCCTGTAGTTTTTCAGAAAGATATTTCCAAGCTCGATCCATTGTATCACTGTCTAACCTAAGAAAAATATAGACATTTAAAAGGTGATTGCATTGTTTTTCAGACATCTCTGTGCGAAGCCAATCACATTTTTCTTCGCCCAAACTCCAGTATTCCATTGGGTTCTCTAGTATACCATCGATAAGATAACCACGCTGTTCGTCCGAGATGCACCACCATATATGTTCCATTGTTTTAAAGTCCAACAACAGAAATATTTTAGTTGCCAAGATAGCTTTGTTCTCAAGGGTATGCCCTTCTATTTCTATTTGCCTCATAATCTCTACCTTTGTGTCAATATCTCGCCTAGAAAACTCTCGAAAGGCTCTTATGGGCCAGTCATATATTGGAGATTGGTTTATTGTGCTCCAATAATCATCCTCAGTAGAACTACGCCATCCTACCTTTATCGGTTTGTTCTTCTCATTTTCACATTCTAATAATTTTTCTTTCCGCTCTGCCTCGAGGCTTTCGTAGCCTCGTATGATAGAATGTACCAATACCCCAACCCCCATAACGGCAAAAAGCCCATTAAACATCAGCAAAATCAATCGGCTGTCGCCATCTTCCGGAGACCAATGAGGCCACATATGTTTGCGCACACAAATAACCGTAACAAAAACTACAATGGCAGCAACGCTGGCCCAAATTCTATACTTCCAACAATAACTGTATTTGTCACCACAACAATCCGTTCCTATTATTAAACCCATTATTGGTAAGAGGCAGATAAAAAACGCCACAGTTATCAATGTTTCCATGAATACACCCTAGTACCATCACCCGTTAAAGTTTCCCATAATAAGCCAATCACCGATCACGCCTAAAATGTGCGGGGATCGGCGCCAGCCGTTCCCGTAGCAGCGGCTGCGTCATTATCCTGATACTTTGGCAATTCCGTCAACTCGCATGCCCGTTCTACCAAACACGCCTTACCCTTATCATTCAGGGCGCGGTAAGCGGCGAGAAGGGTTAGCTCGCCGGGGCTATTGGTTTCTATGACGCACTGACCTTTTTCTACCACCATCGGGACATCATAGCCCAACAACCACGCCGCGTCAACGTGCAGTACATGCGCCAGATCAAGCAGGGCGTCTCCCCGCGGGGTGCGCGCCCCACTACAGTATTGGGAGATGTTTGACTCGCCCAAGCCTGTCATATTTGACAGATCGACCTGACGATACCCCCTGACGGTCATAGCCTCCTTAAGGCGGTTTTTGAATTCTGTCCTCATGGTCCCCTCCATATAATATAATAGATTACGGTTATATTATATTTATCGGATATTACAAAAAAATAAATAAATATTTTAAAAAAAACTATTGACTTTTTAAGATTTTAATATTATCTTTATAGAGAAGTTCACGATTGTTAAGTATTAACCGTAAAAGTGAGGGGTTTATGGCAAGCTACGATTATAGTAAGCTCCGGGGTCGAATCCGTGAGAAAGGGCTCAGTGAGGCGGGCTTAGCCGAGCGTATAGGCATAGCCAAGACCTCTTTATCGCTTAAATTGAATAATCGGCTCGCGTTTGGTCAGAACGAGATATTAGACTGTTTGGGCGTTCTTGGCATTGATAAGGCGGATATTGCCCAATATTTTTTTTGTGAAACACTTAACGATTGTGAAGTTTCGGAAGGAGCGTCCCAATGACCCCCGATAACAATGTTCTACAGTCTCACGTCGTCCGGGCCTTGCAGGAGCTGGATGGGTTGGAGAGCTATACAGAAGAGTCCCTTATTAACGCGGACACAGAGGACTTCTATACGTGGCAGTGTGTTCGGAAGGTGATCAAAATTTTGAAGGACGGTATGCAGTTGTCGGTCGTCGGCGAGGGGGCTGCGGAATGAGCGAAATTATTACGGGCACGGCCTTTGCCGAATACGCCTACGAGGTCGGCAAACTGAAGTCGAGGGTGTCGAGGGCGCTGATAGAACTTGATTTGTTGGAATCCAAAATCCGTTCGCCGGGCCAGCGTTATTTAGTTGCGCGGATCCGGGAGACGCTGACCGGAGGGGAGGGCGCTGATCATGGTGCTTAATACTGTTTCCATTCGTGAAGATGTCGAGAAAGGTATGTACAACAGCCGTCAGGCGAAGGCTGCGGAGAAGACGCTGTTGCGCATGGGGTTTGTCTATTGCGGCGGGGACGAGTGGGTTCATGAGAGTGGTATAGCGCCGGAGGATATACCGAAGCGGTTTAAGCTCATTGGTAATATCAGTGCGCAAGTAGATCTGTTACGGGGATGTTTGTCAAATATAGAGGATGATATAGAAGTAGAGACAGGGGAAAAGATATTTGAAATTCTTAACGATATTGAGGAGGCCTTGGAATAGTGGTTATTTCCATTTTGGAACTTGTTTATCTCGGCGAAGCCAAACAGCCACTGTCTGAATTAGGATTTATAGGATTTAAAGGATTATAGGATTAAAAGCGTAAAAACAAATAAAAAAGGAGCGGAGCGGTATGGGCAAAAAGATTGACAGGAGCGTGAAGGGGATCAACGAAGCGTTGTTTGATATGATCGACCGTCTGTCGGACGAGAATCTCAAGGGCGCGGAGCTGGTCAGCACGATTGATTTGTCTGACGCGATCGTGAGGAATGTGTCGCAGATCAACAATACGATGAACACGGCGATCAAAGCGGCGCAGTTGATGTTCGCCGCGAACCCGAAGGCCGACAAGGCCGTCGGGCTGTTGCTGGATGCGGTGGGCGAGCCGGGCGTTGACGCTGTTGAGAGGAAGTGAGGGGTTGGGAATGGCGTGCAATCGCGGAAAGAATAGCTGGACGGATAGGCAGATATCCTGGTTGCGGGCCAACGCGCCCGGGTTGTCGGTGAAGGAGGTTACCGGGCGGTTTAACACCCGTTTTCGGGCGGGTGTGAGCGTCGCCGCCGTCCGCCAGAGGATGTATAAAAACAATATCCGCAACGGCGTGGACGCCCGATTCAAGCCCGGGCAAGTTCAGAACAACGGGATTGCCAAGGGGCAATATTACGCCGGCAGCGAGAAGGGGTGGTTTAAGAAAAAGAGTATGCCGCACAACACGGCGGCGGTCGGCACGGTGATAAAAGACGCCTCCGGATATCTGAAGGTGAAAGTCGGCGAGCCGAAAGAGTGGGTGTATTTGCATACGGCGGTATGGGAGTATCTGAACGGCCCGGTGCCGGAGGGGTGCGTTATACTGTTCGGCGACAAGGACAGGATGAATCTGTCGCCGTCGAATCTGTTATGCGTGTCGCGCGGGCAGCTTGCTGTGATGAACAGGAAGAGATACGTCTACGGTACCGCCGAGCTTACGAGGATCGGGGCGGCGCTTGCCGGTGTGAAGATCGCGGCGTGCGCGGGAAGAAGGAAGTTAAAGAAGTTAAACCATAAAAAAGGAGCGAGGTAAGATGGATCGGAGCTTGTTTGACTTTGTGACGGAGGTTGCGTCGGTAGCGGTAGCGGGGCGGTCGGCGCGGCCGTCACGTCCGTATCCGCGTTCGGCGGATCGGGCGCCGGTTGTTCGGTTGGAGAGCGTGCCGACGGTGGCGCGGCCGCCGCGGGATTATTCGTTGCCGGCGGGCCGGGTGCGGGTGGTCGTGGCGGTACGGAAGGGAGGGCCGGGGAAATGATGAAGCCTGATACAGCGGGACAAGGGACGCCGCCGGGCGCGCCGGGTAATATGAGCAAGCCGCAGGTTGCGGCGTCTATCCGTGCCGCCAGGGAAGAGCGTGCCGCGGCGTCTAGGGCCAAACTTCAGGCGTATGCCGACGCGAAGAAGGCCAAGGCGATGGAGAAGGAGAAGGAAGAGGCGGTTTCGAGCGTTGAGGAGCGTTTGCCGGATCGGCAGTTCGGGATGGTGGAGATCGACGCGATTATCCACGCCGTGCCGAACATCCGCGCGTACAAGGGGACGGACATCACGCCGGAGATCGACCCGGGTTTGCCGGAGCTTGCGGAGAGCATAAGGAAGCAGGGCGTTATCGAGCCGGTCGTCGTGCAGTATTTGAATCCCGATAAGAGGCAGGACGATGAACCGGTCGAGGACGCGTACATGCTTATCGCGGGTTTCCGCCGTTTGGCCGCCAGCAAGATGGCTGAGCGCGCCACGATACCGGCGTGCATTTACATGGAGGAGCTGACGGACGGACAGATTGCCGAGATACAGATCACGGAGAACATCCACCGCTGCGACTTAAAGCCCACCGAGGAGGCGGCGATCTACAAGGTGATGACTAAGAGCATGGGGCGCACGCATGAGGAGGTCGCGGCGCGGGTGGGGAAGAGCGTGAAGCACGTGTCGCGGTATTTGCGGCTGCTGACGCTGCCGGAGGATGTGCAGGCGGCGATCGACGGCGGCGCAATGTCTTTGGCCAAGGCGAGCGTGCTGCTGTCGCTGTCGAAGCGGAATTTTGACGCGGTGCTGGAGCGCTACGACTATCTATTGAGCGACAATTACAACGCGAAGGAGTTTGAGGAGGAGGTGCACCGCCTGTTTTACAGGGAGCTAAACGGGAAAATCGGGTTTGATATTGACAAGACATATAAACGGACGCTTGCGGGAGCGAAAGAGGAGTATCCGCCCTGCGCGGCTTGTCCGCATCGGGGGCAGCTGGAGCTGTTCGAGGAGTACATCTCCGGCGATAGGTGCCCTAACGCCTGGTGTTTCGAGACGAAGAAGCAGCTCGCCCTAACGTCGGCGACGCTGGCGGAGTCAAAGGCGGCGAAGGAGCGGGAGAAGGCGAGGGCGCGCGGCGAGGATGTGCCGGAGACGGCGGAGGAGCGTAAGGAGCGCGAACGGCGCGAGAAGTATGAGGCGAAGCAAGAGGCTGAGAGCGCCAAGTGGAGGGCGGAGAGGGAAAAAAGGATTAAGATAGAGGCGGAAAATGGTTTCAAGAGAGCGGATCCGCTTATCTTTCGGAAGTTCGAGCTTGGGTTCAGCGGGCGGGATTACTTCGCCGTGCGCGGCGAGAACGAGCTTTCTTCGTATGAGGACGCTCATACGAAGATGTTGAACAGTCTGTATAAGAGCTACATCGGCAAAGACATCGCCGGGTTGAAGTCGTCGGGCAGCATAGAAGAGGTTTTTCAGGCGGCGGTGATTAAATGTATCTACGTTAGCGTAAAGAACGATGAGGAGGGGGACGATCTCGACGACGATGTCAAGATGTTGCTTGGGATGGAAGTTGAGAAGGAAGAGGACGAGGAAGAAGAGGACGACGGCTAAAACATTAAAATCTTTAAATCTTTTTTAGACGAAGCCTTCGGCTTCATAGATATATGCGGGGCTAAACCCCGCATATTCAATCAAAATCAAAACAAAACGAGGTGGACGAGTGATGAAGGCCGAGAATAGGTGCCGCCGGGAAATCATCGTTAAGTATATGTGCGGGGGGATTACCGGCTGCGCCTATTTTAAGCCGGACAGGGTCAAACATAATTACATGCGCGCCCGTTGCGAGCACGAGTGTTTCCGCACGGGCGAGTGTTTATGCCGCGAGGCGAAGGCTGACGCGGATAAAGGAGATAGGAATGTCAACGATTAAATTAGCTGTGGATCCGGAGTTCCGGGGCCTGCTGCCGGAGCTGCCCAAAGAGGAGCGCGAGGCGCTGGAGCGATCGATCCTGACGGAGGGGTGCCGGGATCCGATAGTCGTGTGGGGGTCGATAATCGTGGACGGTCACAACCGGTACGATATTTGTTCGGCCCGAGGGTTGCCGTTCGAGACTACGCCGTTTTACGGCGGCCCGGACTTTGATCACTTATCGCCGATGTCGGCCAAGCGCGAGGCGGTGAAGCGGTGGATCATCAACAACCAGCTGGCGCGCAGGAACCTGACGGACGAGCAGCGGGAGGAGTACCTGGGGTATCTGTACGAGAGCGCCAAAAAGGAGGTTGGCAACCCCGATGCCGCAAATATCAAAAACCGCTTAAACGAGGTCAAAAATCAATTGTATCAAAATGATATAATTGATAATTCGGCTAAAAATGCGGTTTCCGTCCCGGAGAGTACGGCCGCCAGAATCGCCAGGGAGCACGGCGTTTCACCGATGACCGTCATCCGCGCCGGGAAGTTCCACGAGGCTATGGATAAGATCGGCAAGGTCAGCCCCGAGGTCAAGGCCAAGATACTGTCGGGCGAGTCCAAGGCTATTGTGTCGCGCGGTCAGATACGGAGCCTCGCCGGGGCGTCGGAAGAGGCGGTCAAGGAGGCGGTCAAGGCCGTGATCGATAACAAGCCTTTGGAGAAGCCTGCGTCCGCCGTACCGCCCAAGCAAATATCACTCGCCGCTGTCAGTACGCGCATTAGTTCGTCTGCCGGGGATCTTCGCTCCTGCCCCCCGGCCACGACCGAAGCCGCTGGCGGCGGCGACCATTATATTGTGGGGGGATTCGAGCTATTAAGTTCGCGGGCCGGAGATATACGTGACGGCGTTGTCAAAATCATCAATAACGAATGCGATGATATGACAGACGACGAATTGTACTCGTACTACATTGACCTGTTGACGGTTCGAGACCGCATTATCATGGGGCGTATAAGAAGCGTCCAGCGCGGACTGGTTGAGCGCGGCCGCCTAAGGGAGACGTGCTACGACGCTGACGCCGAGTTGCACGCGATGCGCATCGCGGAATCACCTGCGGTAGAAGTTCCGCCGATTGAGCGTCCCGACGCCGTTAACTGGTATGCCGACGATTTCCTATCAGGCATTGCCGACATGACGAACGAGCAAGCCGGGGCCTACGCGAAGCTGCTCAACATCGAGCAGTCAAAAGGCCCGTTAACCAAAGAGCAGATGCTGGCGATCACGCAGGACAAGTTCGTCCACAAGAAATTCCAGATCACCGACGACGGCACGTATATCAATCCCCGTATGGAAAAGGAGGTAAGGATAAAACTCGCCCACCAAGCCGCCCAGCGCGACCGAATCAACAAGCGGTGGAACAAAAACGGCAACAGCAACGGCGACGGCGACCAAAAAGAATACCCCGGTAATACCGCGGTAATACCTGTTTTAAAAGATTTAAAAGATAAAACAAAGCATGATAAACAAAAAGACGTTTATCATGCTCCTCTCTCTCAAAACAACAATGGGGTTAATGTTTTGTCTTTGGGTGTAAAAGATAAGACCGCAGGGGTTACAGAGAGCGCGGGGGCGGGCGGGGGCGGGGACGAGTTTGACCAGACGGCGGGGGCGGCGGAGGATATCGATCAGACGGCGGGCCTAGAAGATGCGGACGAGGCGGCGGCTATGGCTACCGCTCCCAAAGCAACGAAGGAGGCGCGCAAACAGCGCGGGCCGCACGGGTGGGTAAAGCTCACAGACAGCGAGTACAGCCGCCTGATTGATGAATTTGGCGATTGCGAGGTGCGAAAGCGCATAGGTTACATTGACGAGTCTGCCGCGACGACGGGCAATAAAAACAAGTGGAAGGATTGGAATTTGGTTATCCGCAAGGCGATCCGCGAGAAGTGGGGCGAGCGGCCCTACGCGCAGACCCAAGGCAAACCCATAACCTCAGGAAGGACATTGTATGAATTCGACCGAGAATCAATCGAGTCCGGCAAGTACAAAAACATATTGCCGAAAACATAAAATCGAGCGCGTACCGATGGAAACGCCCGTCGCTAACCCTTGGGGAATAGTCTTTCTTTACTGCCCTAAGTGCGAAGAGGAACGGTTAGCCATGATTGAGGAGGAAAACGCGCGGAAACGCGAAGCGCGCCTGATTCGCGACATCCCGCCGCACTACCGCGACGCGGACCTGCGCCAGTTCGATCCCGCGGTCATCGCGCCCGTCCTCAAGTGGGCGGAGAATCCGTCGGGTTTCTTATACGTGACCGGCAAGGTCGGCGCGGGCAAGACGCACCTGGCTTGCGCCGTGAAGAAGAAGCTGAACGCCGACGGCCGCGTCAGTTCGCTTGTATTCTCGGCGGATATGTTCCTCGCCCTGCACAAGTCGTTCAACAGCAAAAAAAATGCGAAAGCGGACAAAGCGGACGAGGACGTTATTATCAAAAAGTACGCGCCGGATTCCGGGGGCGATATCGCGATCTTCGACGACGTGGGGGCGCAGAAAGTCAGCGACTATACGACCGACGCTTGGTACAAGATCATTGACCGGCGGTATCGGAACAACAGCCCTACGATGTTCACGACGAATTTATCGCCGGAAGAGTTAGACCTGAGGTTGGGCGACCGCATTATCTCGCGCATAGTCAGCGGCACCGTGTTTAATTTCCCCGGCGACGATCGGCGGATAAAAAAACACTGGACGGAAAAGTACGATTAACCCGGGCGGCGAAAGATGTCGGACAGAACGCGGTCTTGCTGTAAGCGAGAGGATGTCGGAGCCGTCTACCATTGCGGCGATCATGGGTATTGGCAAAGGTGCCAACATTACCAAGATACGTCGGCGAGCAATGTATGCAAGTGGTACTCTTATGGCGGTTGGAGCAGTTGTCTATGCGATGAGGCGAGGGCGGAAGCGGACAAGCTCGTTGTGATCACGGAACAGAAAGGAACGGGAATGAATGAGCAAGAAGAAGTATACGGTTTTTTAGCGGCCAACCCCGCCGTCGCCGATGTGGTGTGGTCGGTATTGCAAGAGCTGCAGGGTCAAAATCCGTGCTACACGGCAGACGTTATCCGCGCCGCGGTGAAAGTATCGGCGGCGGCCGGGGAGCTGTTGGGCCGCGCGGTCAGCGCCGACTGCCATGATACCCCGCGCAACCGCCAAGATATGCTGGCGGCGGCGACCCGGGCGGCGGGGGAGTGTCTGCGGTTTTTGGTGGAGATCGGGAATCTGAAAAGCAAGGACTGAGGCGGCGCAGGCGCAATGAACACCAACTCCCCGACAGCCCTGCTATCCCCGGCCCAGCTCGCCGAATACCTCGACGTCCGCGATCTCGCCGGCGCCCCGGCCGCCGACACCGTCCTGCAGTGGTTCCGCGACGGCAGTATCCCGCCGCCGGACATCCGGCGCGGGGACGGCGTTTATTGGTACCGGAAGACGATCACTGATTTCATCGACAGGCTGACCGGCGCCGCCGAGCCGGAGCCGCTGCTGATAGACGGCAAGGCCCTGGCCAAGATGGTTTCTAAATCTGAAAGATGGGTGGTAACGAACCGCCGCCGGATATCCGGCGCGCAGAAGGTAGGCGGGGAGTGGCGGTACAACGCCGATTCAATCCGCCGGCGGATCATCGCCGGCCTCGACATTGTAGATCCGCCGCCCGAAATTCCCAAGAAATACCGCAAAAAAAAATTCCGTAGAAATTAGGAGTTTGACCGCGGCGCATATTATTATCCGATATGTGATTGTCCGCGGCGGAAAGGAAAGACCGTCGTATGATTAAAAAGGAAGGCCAGAACACCTGGCAAATCAAAGTGTCCGTCCGCGTACCCGGGAAAACCGATCCCGTCAAGAAGCAGGAGATGTTTTACGGGACGAAGACGGAAGCCGAATGCAGACAGGCCGAGATCATCCGGCATCTGAAAGATTGCGGTTCTTTGACATATCTACCGAAGAACACACGCACATTCGGGGAAGCGGTCGACATATACCTTGCGAAGCTCAGGGCGCAAGACAGACTCTCGGCCGGATACAACTACAAGGTCGCCCGGCTGCGCCGGGAGTTCGGGCATCTGCCGGCGGACAAGATGCCTGAATATTTTGAGGCATGGATGAAACACTTGATCCATACCCCTATGCGCAGCGGGAGGATGCCTTCCCCGGCTACGATCAACCGCCCGGTTGAGATTGTGAGGGCGGTTTACAACCACCTTGTGGCGATGGAGGAGATGGAGAGGAACCCCATCACCGCGCTGCGGTTTCCGAAGCGCAAGGAGAAGCCGCGGGATCGCTACCTGACAGAGGAGGAGCGCGCCAGGCTGGTTCAGGCGGTTTACCGGCGCCGTCCGCAGATGCTGCCGCTTATCCGGTATATGCTGCTGGTTCCTTGCCGGGTGAGCGAACTGACGGCGGCGCGGCGGGAGCAGTACAATCCGTTTACCAACACCGTTTATATTCCCGATTCCAAGGCCGGCATTCCCATCAACAAGCCTGTGCCGGAGGAGATGACGGATTACTTCCGGTCCATTCCGGCGGAATGCCCGTGGCTGTTTTTTTGGACGGACGGGCATGGAGCGTACCGTCGCTACGCGTCGATAAAGAGGGCGTGGGCGGAGTGCCTGAAAGCCGCCGGGCTGTCGAACCTTCGGATACACGACCTGCGGCACATCAGCGCGACCGACCTCTACGAGGCCGGGAACCCCGAGAGGCAGATAATGGACGTGGCGGGGTGGAAGACGCCCATGCTCACGACCTACCGGCACAAGGACAGTCTGCGGAGCGCCCAGCGGATAGTATTCAAACCGGACGCGGGTAACCGGGCGGTCGGTTGACAATGGTCGAGGAGTCTTTTTATATAGCGATTTTCTGAAAACGCACCCGCGAAGTCACCACAAAGTCACCACAAAATTGAAAAGTCACCACAAAACCACCACAAAATAGTGTCAATTTATGTCAATCTTTGTCAGTTTGGCGGGCGGGTTTTTATAAAGATTTTTATTTTTGACTTTAGCCTTTGCCCAAATATTATATTAAAAAACGGCCTAAATTGAGCGGATTAGGGCATATTTGGGATTTGGGGAGGTGCGGGGATCCGCTTTGGTGATGATTTCGGAGCGTGGCGCAGCCTGGTAGCGCATGTGGTTTGGGACCACAGGGCCGCTGGTTCGAATCCAGTCGCTCCGATTTTAAAAAATATCAACGAACACATCAACATTCAACATTCACCGCAAAAATGCAAATTGCCGCGACCGAACACAAAAGATCCGCAGAGATTTCGATAACCCTCCCGCCGTGGCTGTTACAGGAGCTTGATAGAGCCTCTGAAACGGAACCCTGCGCCTCGGAGGAGGCGCGGATGGCGTTTGTCATAGAGTTATCACGAAAAAACATCGCCAACAAGACCGGCGGCCCCTTCGCCGCCGCGGTCTTCAATGCCGATAACGGCCGCCTGATCGCGGCGGGTGTTAACATGGTCACGCATCTGCGCCTCTCCATCGCCCATGCCGAGATCATCGCCCTGTCGCAGGCCCAGGCCGTGCTAGGCGGTTTCGACCTTGGCGGCGAGGGGATGCCGGTCTGCGAGTTGGTCAGCTCAACCGAGCCTTGCGCCATGTGCTTCGGCGCCGTCCCGTGGTCGGGAGTCCGGTCGTTGGTCTGCGGCGCGCGCGACGAGGACGCTAGGTCGGTCGGTTTCGACGAAGGGGCGAAGCGCCCGGACTGGGTAGCCGCCCTTGAGGAACGCGGGATCGCCGTATATAGGGACGTGTTGCGGGATGACGCCGCTACGGTGCTACGTGAGTATGCCGCCGGCGGTGGGGTAATGTACAACGGTCGGAAGGGGTGAGCGGTGAACAATATCCAAGAGAAAGACTGGGCGGAGGATGATTGGTGGGGCTGCCACAGCGGCATGGCCAGCAACCCCTACGAGGAGGACGATACGCCGCCGAAGGCCAAGGAACCGGAGGCCGCGAACAGTCAGGCGGACGGCGAGTGATTTTTTTTCAAAAAAAAATTTGACATCCGGCGCGGAATATACTATATTTATCACGTTACAAGCCGTCCGCGGCGCCATTTATCCGAAAAACGCACCATTAGCTCAGTTGGTAGAGCAGCTGACTCTTAATCAGCGGGTCTCAGGTTCGAGTCCTGAATGGTGTACTTCTTCGTAACCCCTTGCAAGTCAACGACTTAC
>Ga0268262_10001773_pt1 | contig 26008 bp, 27 predicted proteins | sample TergutNc150P3_FD_190354 | JGI IMG/M metagenome (GOLD analysis project Ga0268262, IMG submission 190354) | Nasutitermes corniger P3 segment gut microbial community from laboratory colony in Florida, USA - Nc150 P3 (SPAdes) (version 2) | ecosystem: Host-associated > Arthropoda: Insects >... | reverse complement strand
GTGGTTGTGGAGCATACTAGTAGTCGTGTTAAAAAGTTTCGTGTGTTTGGGGAGGAGTTTAGAAATCGACTTAAACACTATGATGTTATGACGGATATAGTGTGTGGTCTGACTAATTTTTGTATATCTGGTACTCTAACAGTTTAAAAACCTGACTAGGTGCTCATAAATTCCATTAAAAACGCCAAAAACAATAAGGACTAAGGTCTAATGTACCTGTGATGGAGGTTGCTAGTTGAATATGTATGGTGTGTTTCGTGTTTCTTGTACCGTTCCAAACTTTCCAGCATTGATTAAACTCTCTTTGATCAAAATAAACACAAACTAAATATTTATAAATTCCGAGGAGCCCTATTTTTTTATAAAACTGGCAGAATTGGTTTTTTCGATCTGCCTTTTAGAGTTAGGTGGTTGTTTCTGCCCAGTTTTCGGCGGTTAGTTTAGCTTGGTCTAGTACTGCTTCGGTTGCTTTTTGTTGTTTATCTGGTGGGTAACCATATTTTCGTAGAACACGTTTAACTGATATACGTAGCTGCGCCTGTACGCTTTCCCGTAGTGTCCAATCAATACGTACATTATTTTTTATAGTCTGAAAAATCTCTCTGGCAATAATTTTTAACTGTTCATCTGCCATAACTTCTTTAACACCTGGATGGACAACTAATGCATCATAAAACGCTGTCTCATCTTCATTTAAATTCCATTGCACTCCTCTTGTATTCCCTTTGTTAATTGTTATTGCTAACTCGATAAGCGCCTGAATAACTTGAGCTGTGTCTATACTCTTGTTAGTGTAGGCTTTAATGGCTTTATCAAGCAAAGCTTCAAAACTTCTAGCTTGTATGAGATTTTTTTATGTATGAAACGGATTTTATCAGACAGTAGTCTTTTTAGCACTTCAAAGGCAAGGTTTTTTTGTGGCATACCTTGGAGTTCCGCTAGAAATTTTTCGTCTAAAATGTTAATGTTGGGTTTTTTAAAGCCTGCTGCTGCAAAGACATCAATAACTCTATCAGACACAATAGCTTTATCGAGAATTTGCTTTATACTGGAGTCATAATCTTGAGGCTTATCCTGTATTGTTTCAGTATTTTTGACAATGGCAGCTTTAACGGCTTGGAAAAAACCAACATCATCTCTAATCTTTAGCGCTTGCACATGAGGTATTGATAAGGCAAATGCGTAAAGAAGAGCCGTTACTTCTTTTAAGTAGCGGTCTTTTCCATTTTCCTGCTTTAAAACTTGCTCCATAGACTCAAGAATTATAGAAAAACGTTTCTTAGTTTGGGCAGTAAAGAACTGCGTGTAGTCATATCCATTGAAGAAGGCTTTGGTTGTTTCGTAGCGTTCTAACATTAAAGCTACGGCTTGTTCTTGTGGGATGCCTGTTTGTTTCTTATCACTATCTGTATAGTCTGCTAAAGCCTGCTTTAGCTCTGTTGCAACACCAATATAGTCTACAATAAGACCGCCTTGTTTTTCTTTAAAGACACGGTTGACGCGGGCGATGGCTTGCATGAGTGTGTGTCCTTTCATGGGTTTGTCAAGATACATTGTGTGCATGCTTGGGGCATCAAAACCCGTTAAAAACATATCCCGCACCACTATAACGTTTAAGGGGTCTGAGGGGTCTTTGTATCGTTCGCCTATGTCGTGTCGGCGTTGTTTGTTTCGAATATGTTCCTGCCAGGCAGGCCCGTCAGTTGCTGAGCCTGTCATGACTACTTTTATAACACCTTTAGTGTCCTCTTTACTATACCATTCTGGTCTTAGTTGGATTATTTCGTTGTGGAGGTCTATGCAGATGCGGCGGCTCATGCATACAATCATAGCTTTGCCCTCCAAAACCGATAAGCGATTTTCCCAGTGTTCCACTATATCTTTGGCGATTCGTTTAATACGATCGGGGCTGCCTACAACTTTTTCTATGCGACTCCACTTACTTTTAAGGTACTCTTTGCTGTCCATTTCTTCGTTTTCAGTGATTTCCTCAAAGGTTTCATCTAAGTGTGGGCGTTCTTCGGGTTTGATGTCTAGTTGAACTAGACGGTTTTCATAGTAAATTTTAACTGTAGCTCCATCTTCTATCGCTTGATTCACATCGTAAGTATCTATAATTGAGCCAAAAACTGCCGGTGTGCTGCGATCAGCTCTCTCTATGGGTGTGCCTGTAAAAGCTATAAAACTAGCATTCGGTAAGGCATCTCGTAGATACTTGGCGTAACCATATGTAAGATCAACCTTGTTTGTTTTAAGCCCAAACCCATATTGACTTCTATGCGCTTCATCAGCAATAATGATAATATTTTTGCGATCTGAGAGCATAGGGTATTGTCTGCTTTTGTCGTCTGGGAAAAACTTTTGAATAGTAGTAAATATAATGCCCCCTGAACCAGCCTTAAGTAACTCTTTGAGTTGTTCACGGTCTGTTGCTTGCCGTGGTTTTTGCCGTAGCAGTTCATAACATCGGCTAAAGGTGCCTAAGAGTTGATCGTCTAAATCGTTGCGATCAGTAAGAACAATCACCGTTGGATTCTCTAATTGTGGCTCAAGAACCATTTTGCCCGTATAGAAGACCATGGTTAAGCTTTTTCCGCTACCTTGGGTATGCCAAACTATGCCTGCTTTATGGTCTTTTTTAGTTGCCACAACAGTTGAAACTATAGCCTTTTGCACTGCATCATATTGATGATACGCAGCAATTTTTTTGCTGATTTTTATGTTGCCTTCTTTTTTGTCTTTCTCTGCCTCATAAACTATAAAATGCCTAATCAAATCCAAAAGTACCACGGGGTTTAGCATGCCTTTTAGGAGCATTTCAATTTGAGGCATAGTGGTTAGCTGTTTTTTGCCGTCAATAGTTTTCCATGGGCTGAATCGTTCCTCTTTTGCCGTTAAAGTTCCCGCTTCAGCATATGTGCCATCGCTTATAATTAAAATTTCGTTGTAGTGAAATATGGAGGGGATTTCTTGTTTGTATGTTTCAAGTTGTTTATAGGCTGCTGCGAGATCTGCTTTTTCGTCTGAGGGATTTTTTAATTCGATAATAACTAGGGGGAGTCCGTTGACAAATAGAATTATGTCTGGACGCCGATTGTACTTTTCTTCTTCGATAGTGAATTGGTTGACGGCTAAAAACTCGTTATTGTTCACGTTTTGGTAATCAAACAGCCAAACTATATCATCTTTAATGTTGCCGTCTGCACGTTTATACTGGATACTAACACCATTTGTTACTAAGCGGTGAAAGCTTTGGTTATTTTCCACCAAATTTTGGCTCTCTGATCTTAAAATTTTCTTTACTGCCTCATCAATAGCCTCGTCAGGAATAGACTTGTTAATCCGTCTAAGAGCCTTGCGTAGTCGGTTAACAAGTATGGTCTCATTATAATTACGTTCAGGATTAGTACCGCCCTCAGAAATATCAGGACCAAAAACCTTGGTGTAACCAAGTTCACCTAACATGTCAAGACACATTTCTTCAACTTCAGCTTCCAACATACCCTTAACCATTTACCAGATCCCCCTTGTAACTGATAACCGCCTTTATTATAGCCAATACAATAAGCATTCTACATCATTACAGCTTTAATAAGTATTACCTACTTCAAAAACATAACTAAAGACAACGAGTCGTATAAATCATAATTTAACAAACAACCACAATTTTGGTTAATTCTATACAACACCAAAAATGGGGTTTAAACAAACGCATTTATGGTAGTGCAATATAGATTATTAAGAAAACGAAATGAGTTGGCTAATAACAGTATGTGCCTCTGTGCTATCAGTTTCTATAACTGGTGTTGTAGCTTTTGCTGTAACAAAATTCAAGTATAATGCAACTTTGAAAAAAGATAGGCGTACTCTGTTGAATTCTCTGTTAAAAAAAAATAAAGCTATATAATGTGCAAAATGAGCAAGAAACAGTTATGAGCGATCTCGAGTATTGTATAAATCGCTTTGTTCTTTGCGATACACAATATGATCTAGCGAAACCCCTTATTAACGATAACTATTGTTGTGAACTGGACAAATTACGAGATGTCGCCCAAAAATCAATTCCGTCAAAGGGATGTTGTGATCCAAACCACCATAGTAAATTCATAGCTGCCCAAGAAAACTTTGAAAAAGCTTTGATTGCAAGTATACAAAATCAGTTAAAAGAGCTATACATAAGTTAACAGCTCAAGTCTGCAACTGATAACTCACCTGACATAAGTTTAGGTAGAAGTGAATCTCGAAGTTGAACAAGCAGCGCATTTTGTTTGGTGAGAAAGGTTTGTTTATCAAAAAACAGATTTATCAAATTATTGAATTTACTTAACAATTGCTTGGGAGGGATTATTATTTTTGTTTCTTTAACAATCTGCTGATTAATATTTTGTTGCGCTGCACCAACAGCTACATTGTTGAATTCATCTCGCTTGAAGAACAAACTGTAAAAAAGAAAAGAATACCCTATTTCTTCTTTAGCTACCAAACCACTACATGCTTGGTTCGATGTTGCGTTAGTTTTAAGAATGCCCAATCGTCCAACTGTTGGTGATGCATAAAGAGCTATTAAATTGTATTTTCACCCCATAATTTACATGCTGATTTTTCCAGTCCTTCCTGTGTAATGTGTTCTTCTGAGTTAATCAAGGGACCATCAGTTAGTTCACCAGTCTTAAACCAAGCTATCGCTCCGTCCCAATACATGTGCTCCATTCTTTTTGGTGTGCCACCACTTGCAATTGACTTGCATAAATCATTAATAGTGCCAGATTTCCAACCTAATGGTACGTCTATACCTAATTCGTTATTATATTGCATTTTCCCGCCTGTTGTCTTGTACGGTATTCCTTCTTGGTCAGGAAAATCGAAATCAACAAACCACGACTTAAAAATTGTTTGTGCTATCTGCTCTAAATTATGATTTATCTTTGAGTTGTTAACGATTTTGTCATCTATTATGGAGAGGGTTTTAGCTATGGCTCGTTGGGCTGGGAGGTCTGGAAGGTCAATTTCGTAATCAGAAATAATTCGGACGTTTAGATTTTGTTGTGCGCCTCCATTTGCTAAACCTGCTATTTTTTCGTAATCCAACTTTAACTGATAATACACATATTGAAAATCGGCTTTACTATCGTCAACAATTAGATTACAACATGCTTGATTTGTAGTAAGCGGAATTTTGTTTATCGCTGATTTACCAGCAGTTACTCCGTACATTGCAACTATTACAGAGTTAGCAGGTATCCATTTTGCAGACGAATTATTCAGTCCTTTTTCGGTAATGTGTAGTTCCGTCTGCACAATATCAGCAAAGTTAATTTCTTGAGTACGTAGCCAAGGGATATGCCCGCCGTAGTAGGTTGAATTGGTACTTTTTGGAGTACCACCAGACGTTATTTTTGTACACACATCTCTCAGTCTATATTTCATGCTCAAGCCCCACCATCTTTTGCGATATTCAACTGATCCCCATTTTTGCCACTTTTTTACTGTGTTTGTTTTTATCTTCTATTTTCTTCTGAGCACCCTTTAGACCCACCAGAAAATCACGTTCAACTAAAGAAAGCTCATCTATAGTTCGCTGACGATATTTCTCGTATTCAACATTTGCCTTTTCAACCGCCTCCTTATGACTAATCACTCCTGCATTAGATAAAACGCCTTTACCATAACGTTTAGCAAAATCATCCAACTCAGCCACCCAGTCCTGCATATACATCGGCTTATGCTGCATTGCACGCAATTCAGCAAGATCAAAAAACGCAGAAACCATACGATTCAACACAGCAAGTTCATTTTCAGTTAAATAATTCTTAGCAATACCCACCTCACTTCTTGTGGGCTGCACACCAGAAAAAACCGTTAACCCCATAAAAGGCAATTCCGCATTAGCACGTTTAGCTATGACTTCCGCAGCAGTATGACCATGTGCTGCAAAATGAATCTTATTTTGCACCATCTTAAAAAACTCTAAAGACACAGACGTTCGTGGATCATAGTCCACACTTGTAGCATAAAGATCAAGCACTTGCCGATAGAAAACCTTCTCACTAGAACGAATATCCCGAATACGCTCCAAAAGCTCCAACCAATAATTACCCCCACCAGCTTTTTTGAGCAAATCATCATTCATCGAAAAACCCTTAACAAGATACTCACGCAAAACCCCCAAAGCCCACCGCCTAAACTGCGTACCACGAAGAGACTTTACACGATAACCAACCGAAATAATAACATCCAAATTGTAATGTTTTGTACTGTAGCTTTTTCCATCGGGGGCAGTTGTCAAGTATTCCTTGACAACTGAAGCAGGGTCTATTTCGCCCTCTTTGAAGGCGTTATTTATATGAAGACTGATATTTTGTTTAGTTGTTTGGAAAAGTTCCGTCATCTGAGCTTGTGTTAACCAAACAGTTTCATTTTCGATATACACATCAATTTTTGTCTGGCCATCTTCAGTTTGATAGATGACAATTTCCGACTTGTTAGATGTCATATCCAATTGCTCCTAATCGTTTGCGTATTTCATCTTCTAATTCATGAGACCGTTTAAACATCTCTGAAAGCTCCCCCGTCAAACGCGCCATTTTCTCCTCAAACGGTTCACCATCACCCGCCTGTTCCGCAATACCAACATAACGACCAGGCGTTAGTATATGTCCTTGTTTTTGTATCTCCTCAAGCTTTACTGCCTTACAGAAACCAACAACATCCTGATACTCCACTTTTTGTCCCTCTATGGGTTCATCTCGCCATGCATGATAGGTATCAGCTACTTTTTTAATATCCTCAGAGGTGAGTTCACGGTTTCTTCGACTCACCATTGCGCCAAGGTTACGTGCATCTATGAAGAGGGTTTCGCCTCGTCTATCTCTAAATTTGTTACTTTGTTTATCTCTAGCTATAAACCATAAACAGGCAGGGATCATTGTGTTGTAAAATAGTTGTGAGGGTAAGGCTACCATGCAGTCTACAAGGTCGGCTTCAATTATGTTTTTACGAATCTCTCCCTCGTTTGAGGTGTTGCTGCTCATAGAACCGTTAGCTAAAACAAAGCCTGCAATGCCATGCGGAGCTAAATGATAAATAAAATGTTGTACCCAGGCAAAATTAGCGTTTCCTGTTGGGGGTACACCGTATTTCCAGCGTATGTCTTCGCGTAACATTTCTCCTTTCCAGTCAGAATCATTAAACGGCGGATTAGCCAACAAATAATCAGATTTTAAGTCTTTATGAGCATCATTTAGAAAACTCCCTCCATTATTCCAAGCCACAAATTTAGCGTCTATATGTCGGATAGCAAGGTTCATTTTACATAAACGCCAAGTAGTCTGATTAGACTCCTGCCCATAAACACTCAAATCTTCACGTTGTAGGCGGTCGCTGTTGTTGGTGGGCGGTTTTATGTCTTGGTGGGCTTGTATGAATTTTTCACTCTGAATAAACATGCCCCCGCTACCACAGCAGGGATCATATACTCTGCCCCGAAAAGGCTCAATCATAGCCACAAGCAACTTTACAATGCTTTGCGGAGTGTAGAATTGTCCGCCCTTTTTCCCTTCAGCATCAGCAAACTGACCCAAAAAGTACTCATATACTCTACCCAAAATGTCTTTACTACGACTTTCATGATCACCCAAACCAATAGTGCCAATTAAATCCACCAACTCACCAAGCCGTTGTTTATCCAAGCCTTCCCTCGCATAATTTTTAGGTAAAACCCCCTTTAGTGAGGCGTTATCACGTTCAAGTAAATCCATAGCATCATCAACATTTTTACCAATCGTTGGCTGTTTAGCGTTTTTTTGCAGATAACCCCAACGGCTCTCAGGCGGAACCCAAAAAGCATTACGCGCCCGGTATTCATCCACATCCTCAGGATCAGCATATTGATCCAACTTTAACTCATCATAAACCTCAGTGAAAGCATCACTTATGTACTTAAGAAAAATCAAACCCAAAACAACATGCTTATACTCAGCAGCATCCATATTATTACGCAACTTATCCGCCGCTAACCAAAGCTTTGCCTCAAAACCCAAACTAACGCCGCTACCACTAACTGACTTGACATCTAAAGTATGCTTAACCAAATGGCTTCCTCTCTAACACAATAATACAACTCATTTCTATGCTATTAAACAAATAAGCATTATTACAAAGTTACGGTTTCTTTCTGTAAATGGCGATTAATGGGAATGTGAACAGCCATTTCTTTGGGAGATACTACTACAACAAAATCACCATTTCTTAAGCAAGATACTTCATGGGCGACATTTTTTTTGGAGAGTGTTCACGTATAGATATATGAGTGGGTTTTTGTGATTTTATTTGGTTTTAACGGTTCTTTTTAATGGTTAAGTCACGTATTTCTTCATCATTTTTCACACACTTACCACCTTACAGAGACCAAAATACCGAAAAACTATCTATAAGTAAACACTCTCTTTTTTTGCAGTCCAGACTCTTGTAACCTTCAGCCCGCGCTATGGTCAATAGATCACCTAGATCTTTGAGGTGTCCATGTATGATTAGGGATTTTTGGTTTGTCATTTGCTTGGCTCCTGCGGGTTCACATTTTGGTTTTGCTTATTGTACCATTTGCATTTGTCGGGACAAGTAGAACATTTTTCCCTAAGGCACCGTCTATCCTGCTCCGCCTGCTTTTGTTCTCTTTCCTGCTCTTTTTGTATTTTAATTTTGTCCTGAGTTATTTGCTCTGGAGTTCGATTAGCTAATGTCAGCCTTATTTCGTCTAGCGACTTTTCGGGGCAATGACTCTCTCGGTATCGCTTATAGCTTTCTGGAGAAAGATAGTCCCGCCAATTATCATTGACTTCTTTGTGTTTCCGCTCCTGTTCTCCGTGACATAGCTCAAAAAACCCTGGTGACCCCATGATCTCCATGTCTCTGTCGAGATTATGGAGCCATTCGGTCATTTCGAAAAGAAACCAGTTTAAACGCTCGTAAAAGATGCTTTGATATACAGGTATGTTTAGGTGGCAATGTTGTGCTACTGCATTATCGAACAGGTGTATAACCCGTTGAACATAAATTGAACGTGATTGTTGGAGTATTGTTTCTTCTTCACAACTAAGAGTAAGTGCTGCTTTTATTTCATCAGCATAATTACCAGTTGGATCCAAACGTAATTTTTCTTTAATTGCTATCAATTTGGCTTTTTGTTTTTCTTGTATTTCATTTGAGCGTCTAAATAGCTCTATTTCCTCTTTTTTGTTAGTGCCTAAGTAGGTATCTTCAGAGCTTGGCTTTTCGCTGATAACATTCTTCTCCAACGCGCCAACTTTACGGGTTAAAGTAGACGTATTCATCTGTTTATATCCTCTTTTGGTTTTGGAATAAGGATACCGTTGGCTAATTTTTCCTCAAGCTCTTTTACTCGTGCTTCTAACTCTTGATCTGTTAACCCTTGCAAAATTGCTTGTAGTGCTCGGATTTCTTTTCCCGAAAAGGCACTTCTCTCTTTAATGTTATTATCCAATTTAGCTCGAAGATTAGTGCGTTTATCCTCATGCCAACACGCTATATCCCAAAGCTTAGTTAAAACATCGGCACGAGTGAACAAAAATTTTTCCGTCAAACAAGTACTCCAGACTCCATTAACCAAAATACGCCTTTTTTGTTGTTGTTTGTTTTTTACAATTAACATTGTTATTGGCAATTGATGTTGCATGTAAAAATCATAATTATATTGAGTTATTAAAATGTTTTTTACAAAAAAATATTGTATTTATTGTATTTTTTATTGATGCAGTTGAGCTTTGTTTTTAGAAACTTAGCGCAAGAAGCGCTCCACAGGTTACCTGTTAAAGCTCATTGTGATCAGCATTTCACCTGAAAACCTGCTCTTGGTGTTACAACATATGTTTTTGCTCAGAAGAACTTAGAAAATTTGGTATGTATTTAGCTCGCGTGTTTTTATTAAAGCATCTATACATGAATTTGCATATGTAGCTGTGTTTGTTGAGCAAAAAAATGGCATGAAAGGTTAAATGTTAACGAAATTTTCGCCGTGAGTTAAATACACACATTTGATATCATTTGGAAAATACTTTTTATCATCATCCTTTTTTATGTTATCCGCGCAAATACGGCAATCTCCGTCTAAAGGAATTCCGTCATTAATCCTTAAACTTAATAAATGAGTCTTGGCTATAATTTTACTGTGCTCTTCTTTATCAAGCACATCAGCTTTTAGCATACGGAAAAATTTTTGTTCACTGAATCCCTCTGAATTCTTTTCAATTTGTTCTAATTGACGTGTTAACAGACGCCATATTTCAGGGTAACTTTTAAGATGATCGCATAAAGCCTTGCATTCGTTATATAGAGGATCTTGTAGTCCAAAATAAAAAACGCCATCAGTAATGCAACACAAATGTGGTGATAGGTTTTTAGAATGTGCTAAACGTCGGTTTTGCTCATATTCGACGTTATTTGTTTTTTCTATATATTTAGCGCCGAGTAGGTACCATTCTCCTGAATCGTTTTTGCTGTAGATGCCCTCTTGTTGTTTTTCTTTTAGTATTCTACCCAGTTGTCCGTCATCTATGCCTGTTGCTTTTTGTAGTTCTCCAAATGCATATGGTCTATTTTTAATAAAGTAATTAACGCGTGCGCGTTGTACAAAATCTTTTTTCGGCATACTATCAACCACTTGCGAGTGTTTTTACGTAAAGTTGTGAGTTATATTTAACCAGTACTCACAATATAAGACTTAATTACATATAAAAATATCGAGGAATAAAACGTTGGGACAAAAACGAAATTTGATAATACATGGTAACAGTACAGTTGCTACTATACCTAAAAATTGGTTAGACCTTATCCAAGAGAAAGAAGGTAAACGAGTCATAGCCTTAGAAATGACTGTTAACGAGAATCTAATTTTTAAACCTATTTTTGAAAAACAACAGGGTGACAAAATAAAATGAATAAACAAAATAAAATCAAAAAAATATGGCAACATTTATTAAAAGTCTGTAACGGATCCCCAAAAAATCTGACGCTGGCTTCAACTGTTTGCTTGGACGGCATGGCTGAAACCAGCGAAGTACATCCCGATTCACGAGGTGATACTTAATGGACAAGTATCAGTCAAACATACTTATAGATTTTGTTACACCAATACATAGCCAAAAAATCACATGCTATACATCTGCGAAAACAAACAAATACCTGTTAAAAAGCTGCAAACAATACATCCATTGGATTCATGATAAACATGTTTTAATTTATGCTGTTTACGCGTTTTTTAAATCGTTCAATCAAGTGATTCAACGAACAAAAAACTGGCTTAATCAGGGAGATAAAACATATGCCGATATCTGACATACCAGTATCTGGTTCATGCACGATATGTCCACAAAATATTCCAACACCTTACGATGATGTAACATCAATGGAATATGAAAAATATCTGTTAGATGGTCTTTGTCCACTATGTAGAGATAGCCCTTCAAGACGAAAATGGTTTGAAAAACAAAAAAACAAAGTATGGACTGAACAAGAAAAAGAGCAACTGAAATACGCTGCAAAGATTGAGGCTGAACGGGACGGAAATAAAACAGAGGATAAAAAACAGAAAAGCCAAGCTGAACGAGCGATAGAACTCTTCACAGCTACTGAGGCAGAACTTTTTCATGACCAAACAAGAACAGAATACGCAAAAATACCCATAACCCTCAACAACATTAACGCTAATAACGCTAATAACGCTAATAACGCTAATAACGCTAATAACGCTAATAACGCTAATAACGCTAATAACGCTAATAACGCTAATAACGCTAATAACGCTAATTCTCAGACGTATACTCCATCATCTACACTTTCACCTTCGCTGCATTTAGAAAATAGCCATAAGGTCGTAGAGACTAAAGAGGAATGTGTGGGTAGCGATTGTGAAAATACTGTTAACAGCCTTAATGCCAGTAGATGCTTTGAGATTGTGCGTTTAAAAGATTCAGTTTTCAAAGAGTATCTAACTCATTTATCTTATGTAGCTGATGGTAAAATCATAAGTCCTGAAGCAGTAAATCAAGCTGTTTCACTTCTTAGTTACTACGCAAGGCACAACAAATGTTATACATTGTACAATAGAGTGGCTCCTGATCCAGATGGAAATGGTTTTTGGCTTGACATTGCAGACAAACAGAATAGAGCATATCACATAACTAAAAACGGCTGGACTATAGAAACGGATGTACCTATACTATTTAGACGTTACGCACATCAAAAACCCTTAGCGACCGCAGTTAAGGGTGGTAATCCCAAAGATCTTTTACCGTTCGTAAATGTTGGCGCAAACAAAAACAGCAAAGTAACACAACACCAGCAACTCTTGCTTTTAGTTCAAACAGCCTCCATTGTTATCCCTGAAATAGCACATCCCATAAATGCCATGTTCGGTTGCCCTGGAACACACAAGTCAAGTGCACAAAGATACATCCGAGGAGTTTTTGATCCTTCAGCTGTACCTTACCTTAGCATTCCACGAGATGAAAATACCGCATTACAGATTTTAGATCACCACTATATTCCAATATTTGACAACATAGCAGAACTCCCCAGATGGTTCAGTGAAATGCTATGCAAAGCAGTCACAGGAGCAGGACACGAATGCCGTGCACTATACACAGATGATGAAAGTTTTATTCGATCGTTTAAACGCTGCATCATGCTTAATGGGCTTAATTTGCCTGCACACAAAGGGGATTTGTTAAGCAGAACTATAATACACCCAACAGAACCAACAATTGAAAGACGCACAGAACAAGAATTAAACACAGAATTTACTGAAAAACTACCCAGCATACTTGGCGGATTTCTGGATACCATAGTTAAAGCGTTAAACCTTAAAGAACACAAAAAACCACCTAAACTTTATCGTCTAGCCGATTTTTCTGAATGGGGCTATGTTTTAGCCGAAGCTTTAGGATATGAACCAGAAGACTTTAACAAAGCCATGGATGAAAACTTGGACAACCAAAACACAGCTGATATAGAAAACAACGTAATCGCAGACGCATTTCTATCTTATCTTACAGAGGATTTAACATTTGCATCTGCAACAGAAGAAACACCAAAAATATTGACACCAGACGAGGCTTTTAGGGCTGTAACTTACAAAGCGGAAACCAAAGGCATAACTATAAAAAACAGAAAGTGGCCATCTGCACCGCATTCTTTCACACGCAAACTTAACGAGTCAAAAGCCAGCATCATAGCACACGGCTGGAACTATGAAATCATCCATAGCGGGAAAAAACGAGAGATGCACATTTGGCATATAGGCACTTTTGAACCAACAAAGACACAGGATAAGAAAACAAAATACGCCTATAAACAAATACCATCAGCGGAACCATGTCGTCAATGTGAAAATTTTGCAGTCCAATACGAAATAAAACAGGAAGAAGGCAAAAAAGAAAGATTATGTGAAACATGTTTCCAACGCCGACAACGTAGCTTACCAGATGCACACTGGGAATACAAAAAGGAGGAAAACACATAATGTCAGCTTACATGACCGTTACTTCTACTGATGTTTTCAAAGATGTCATCTTTGTGCGCTATCAAGACCACGTAGTGTTTAACAGAGCAGACCCTTTAATGATGTATCCGCAAGTAAGAGAGGCTGTGGGATGGCTGGTCTATGAATGCGAACACTATGTAACGTTAAAGTATGACATGGATGCTGATCCACCAAAATTAAAATGTGAAACACAAAAAGCATCAGGTCTTGTTGTACTGAAATCAAATATTTTAGAAATGAAAAAATTGTGTGTTTCGGAATGTCCTTTAAATTCACAAGTAACCATTCATAATATAGAGTATGCGCTTCAAGATAAAGAAGTGAAAAACTCACAAAACAAAAAACAAGCATAGGAAGAGGAAAATCAGATGATACAACCACGACTCTTAGCAAAGCCAATAACTTTAGACCACCACTTAACCATTACAGACCTACAAAAGCTACAATTACCCATAAAAATACAGGACAACACAGTATTTTTTGAAAAAACGCCAAAAGGATACAAACTACACCACCCCGTCACAGTACAACTTGACAAAATACTTGCAACCAAAGAAACAGGCTTAATCAACTACATCATAGCAGCGTTTCTAAGCAACCAACCTAAAACTTTGCCTTTCATATTTGACAACCAAACAGTCATAAAATTAGCACGCCATCTCTTACGCAACTATTCACGATCACATGAAAGCTGCATAGTCTACATTGCACAAGTGAAAAAATATGCCGAATGGTGGGGACACAGCCCAGACGAAATCATAACAGACATAAAACCAACAGAAGACAACGAGCCAAAACCACAACAACTAAAAAACCATACGGAAAGCCTGAAAACGTATCTAGCAGATCTTCAAGACCGCGGACTAAAATCTGGAACAGTAAACAATTACATTAAAGCCGTCAAAACCTTCTACCGTGTTAACGATGTGAAAATTGAAATAAAAGCACCTCGGGGTAAACAAGTAGTCTACAAAGACAGAGCACCAAAACCAGAAGAATTAGCTAAACTCTTAGACATTGCTGATCTACGACAGAAAGTAATAGTTACCATGTTAGCTCATGGAGGCTACCGTGAAGGAACTTTAGCTAAACTTCAATATAGGCATGTAAAACATGATTTAGAAGCAGGTATAACTCCAGTGCATATCCATGTAGAAGCTGATATTACTAAAGGAAAATACCATGACTATGACACCTTCATAGGCACAGAAGCAATCAACTATCTAAAAAAATATTTAGACCAAAGACGAATAGGCACCAGATACACCAAACCAGAAATTATCACAGACACCTCACCACTTATACGAGATGAAGGCAAAGCAGAACCAAAAGACATAGAGTCTAAACAGATTCGAACAATTGTTCACAGCCTATATGTGAAAGCAGGAATAGCAACAAAATCTTTAGGACGCTTTTACGATTTACGAACACATAGCATACGGAAATACTTCAAAACACAAATGATCGCCGCTGGAGTTCAAGCAGACTATGTTGACTACTTCATGGGGCACACTATTGATACGTATCATGACATTCAAAACGTAGGCATTGATAAACTAAGAAATGTTTATGCTGCTGCAGGTTTAGCAATACAGACAAAAACTAAAGTTAGCCAACTGGAAATTCTAAAAGAAATGGCACGATCCTTAGGTTTAAACCCGGAACAGGCACTGTCACGTGAATTTCTAATGCAAGGTGCTATAACAGAAAAAACAGATGCTGAAGAGCTTCAACTTGGCTTTCTAAGAAATCAGATAAGGCAACTTCTCAAAAAAGAAATACAGTAAAAAAACAGCTGTACAGATGCGGGTCGTGAGGGATTTGAACCCTCGACTTCCAGCTTAGAAGGCTGGCGCTCTATCCGTGCTGAGCTAACAACCCATGTTTGAGATAGAGATTGTCTTTCATGTTTTAAGCCTTACTATAAAAGTTTGTTAAGATATAGCGGTTTTATAGTAATTGCTTGTTGTTATGTTTTTGTGTTTTTTATAGGTATGTTATTATTTTTCGTTTTATGATGTGTACTTTTATGTCTCGTGTTAAGGCTATTTCATTATTTTCAGGTGGTTTAGATAGTATTCTTGCTACGCGGCTTATTTCGGATCAAGGTATTGATGTGGTAGCGTTTAATGTAAAGACTCTTTTTGGCGCATCTAAAACGGGTAGCGCAAGTGATGTAGAATTGGGTATAGAGCAATTGGGTGTTCCTTTAAAAGTTGTATCTGTCGACAAAGAGTATATTCGCATGCTTAGACGGCCAAAGTTTGGTTATGGTAAGAATTTTAATCCTTGTATAGATTGTAAAATTTTTATTCTTCGGCAGGCGAAAAAGTTTGCTAGGGAAATTGGGGCAGATTTTTTGTTTACGGGGGAGGTTTTGGGGGAACGCCCTATGTCTCAGCATGGTCCTGCTCTTAGGATTATTGAAACGGAGGCGGGTTTGAAGGGTAAGCTGTTGCGTCCTCTTTCGGCAAAGCTGTTGCCTGAGACTTTGGCTGAGCGGCGTGGTCTTGTTGATAGGAGTAAGCTTTTGGCGATTTCTGGTCGTTCTCGTAAACCTCAGTTGCAGTTGGCTAAAGAGTTTGGTATCACTGTTTTTCCGTCTCCTGCGGGTGGTTGTTTGTTGACTTGTGAGGAGTATGCTAAAAAGCTGTGTGACCTGTTCACATTTAAGACGCGAGTGTCTGTTGCGGATGTTGCCTTGTTGCGGTTAGGTCGGCATTTTAGGGTGGGGGGGAACAAGTTTGTTGTTGGGCGTAATGAGGGGGAGAATAAAGAGTTGTTAGGGGTTAGGGGGGTGCATGATTTTTGTTTTGAGTTACCTGATTTTGTTGGTCCTGTTACTATTTTGCAGGGGGTAAAGTCTAAGGCGGCTATTTATGTGGCGGCGCGGTTGACTGCATTTTATTCTGATGCTGCTAAAACTGGAAAAGTTAGAGTTAACTATGGTAAGGGTGTCATGGATAGATCAGTAATTGTTGAGAGGCCTAGTCGTGAGGAGGTGGAGGCTTTGCGTGTGGGACAAAAAAGTCAGTAGTTTGATAACTGCTGTGAGGGTGAGCACAGGGAAAGTTTTGTAAGTTAGTAGTAGAGCGGCGATTGCTGCTGTTGTTGTTAGATTGTTTTTTCTAGTGTTTTTGTGAGGTTTTCAAAGGTTTTTAGTCCGTTGTTCCAAAAGTTTGGTGTTTTGGGGTTTAGCTGTAGTATTTGGGCTAGGGCTATGGGGGATATGCTGCTGCCTGCGGATAGGGCTTTTTTTAGTTTTGGTGCGAATTGTTTTCCTTCTGTTAGGTATTGTTGGTATAGTGTGTATACGAACATTTGGGCGTAGACGTAGGGGTAATTGTAGAAGCGATAGTTTGCTATGTAATAGTGTGGTTTCATGGTCCACTCGGCGTTCATTTCGGGTAGCCATTGGACGGCTTTGCCAAATATGCGGTTTCGTGCTGTGATCCAATGTTTGCATATTGTGTGGTAGTCTAAGAATTCGTCTTGTTCTATTGATATATATAGTGCTTGTTCGAACCAGACGCGTGCGGTTACTTGGAAGGCTGCTAGGCCGGCTTCGTCTAGAATTAGGCATAATACGGCTCTTCGTTCAGCGTCTGCTTTAGCTTCTGCTAAAAGTAAATCAGATAGGAGTAGTTCGCCAAATATGGAGGCGGTTTCCGCTACTATGGAGGGCACGTTAGTGTTTAGGGGTGTTTGGCTGCGGGACATATACCAGTCATGTGTAGCATGACCTAACTCATGGGCTAATGTGAAAACGTCGCTTAGGGTGCCGTTGTAGCTTTGTAGAATGTAGGCGGATTTGCCATTGTAGTGGCTTGCGCAGAAGGCTCCGTTTTTTTTTCCAAAGCGTGGAGCGGCATCTATATGGCGCTTTGTAAACATTTCCTTAACGCTTTCTGCATAATCAGGATCGAAGCGGGCATAGGCGCGTATTATAAGGTTTTGAGCTTGTTCAAATGTATATGTAATATCTGATGTGCCCGGCAGTGGTGCGGTGAGGTCATAGTTAGCTAAAATGGGCAAATTCATAAGCTGTGCCTTAAGTTTGAGATATCGCCGATAACTTTTTGCCCCCTTTTCAATACTTGAGAGCAGGTTGTCAATTATTTCCTGCTCTATATCATTATTAATAAGACTATCATTCATAGGTGTCCTATGTTTTCTGCGTTTTGACACGGCTACCCAATCATTGCATATGTTACGGAGGGCTGTAGAAAAGATTTCACCGTCTTTACCTAGCACACTATATATTGCCTGATTTGCAGCTTTCCGTGTTGCACGGTCAGGATGATGTAGCAGACCAACGGCTTCACCATAGCTATAGCTTTTTTGTTTACCCATAACCGCAATGTCAAAAACACGGGTGTTTAACCATTTACTCTGCAGCTCTTCCCAAGCGTTAACACCAAACTGGTCTTTTTCAATAATTAACTGCTCCTCAACCTCTGAGAGATTATGCTCAATATGCCTATAAACACGCTCTAGCAAATGCTTATAATTAGCTAAAAGGGGATCATCTATAAAATATGGCTTATTTTTCAATAACAAGCTCAATTCTAAATGATAGAAGGCAAGCTGTATGTCAAGCTTTGCAGAGAGCTTATCAACACGATCATTTAACGCCTGAGCCTCAGGCAAGGTCATATTAGCAGCAAATGTTAAGCTGGAAAAGAGACCAACATCACTAATTTTTCTACTAAAAGCCTCAACTTCCCGCAGACACTCAAACACACCCTTAGGAGATAGCTCGGCAATTTTTCCACGATACTTCCCCTCAAACCCAGCTGCCATATCAACAGCCTCTGCTATAGACTGATTAATTTTAGGATCATCAATACCCGTGAAAAGTTCAGATAAATCCCACGTTACCAACCGCTCCTGCGGCTGCTGCTGTTGCTCTGCCTTTGTCATATTTAACATCACATAGAAATAGGGGGAGACGGGTTTAACTGTTTGCTATTTGTTTACATTTTTTAGTCATTCATTACTATTTTGACCATAAAGTTTAAGGGCGAAATGTTTGTTTAAAGTCCAAGTATTCTAACTTGAGGTTTATGGCTTGAGTGTTAAAGAGTTAACGATTGAGGAACGGAAAGCGGAAGTTCTTATAAAATTAAGAAAATATAAACTAGTAGAAAAGCAGCCATATGAAGGCGCGTATGCATACATTGTAGATATTCCACGAGATAGAGAACGCGCTATTGTCTGGTGTATACTAGGAGAAGCCACCGTTGGCATAGCAGCTATGAACACGTTATATAAGCTTTTGAAAGAAAAAGAATTAGAGAGAGCCATAGTTATAACTGAAGGACGCTTCACCCACGCAGTCAAAATGGCCGCAAAGAAGAAAAATGTAGAGCTTTTACCTAAATCCTTCCCAGTGTTTAACATTTTTGAACACGGTCTAGTTCCATTTCATGAAATTTTAAGTGAGAAAGAAAAGAAACAAATACTCACGCAATACAAAGTTCAACCATACCAAATGCCACAGATAAAATCAGGCGATCCCGCAGTCAAAGTAATCGGCGCAAAACCAGGCGATGTACTAAAAATCACAAGAAAAAGCACCACCGCAGGCGAACACATAACATACCGCTACGTAGTAGAATAAACAATAACAACAAATACACATATTCCTTTTCCACTCATTTTAATAATCTACTCCTATTGTATCCACAAAAATTGTTACAAGCACATTGTTAAACGTCAATGGCAAATAGAAAGATAACCGTAGACTAGAGAAAACAGTTTTTCAAGGTGAAGCATAAAAAGGGTTTATCCCAAGAGAGCTACAAGATGCTTTATCATCCTTTTTGCGAGATATGTAACTCTCTTGGTTATCTATGTAGTTGCTTGCTATTAGTAGCTTAGCTGGTTAAAGGTAGTATTTTGGCGTCGGCGGATTATTATGATGAATACTAATGCTAGGATTATAAGAATTATTATGATTGCGGCTATGATTGCTGTTTTGGGGAATGTTGACTCGGAGTCGGTAGTAGTTGTGGGTGCAGAGGCTGTTGGTTTAGCAGTGCTTGTTGCTGTTGGGCTTGGTTTGTTTGTAACAGAGGTGCCTATACAGGTTATATCTGTTTCTGCAGTTAAGCCAGAAATGTTTGTTATGATTTTTACTGTTTGTGTGCCAGCTGAGACATCAGGTATTTCTACAGAAACGCCATCAGCTATTTGCTGAAGGGTACGTCCACTTACAACGGTGATGCCGCCTATTGTAATGTTTGCGGTAATGGGAGTGTCAAACATGCCAGATAGAGCATCGTCTAGGGCGTTAAATCCGCTGCCAGAGACCTTTATAGTTTGTCCTGTTTCAAGAGTTGCGTTTGGTGTCGTGTTAACAGTTGGTGATGCTATGCCTAAGGCTGTTTTCGCTGTTAAACCGTTTGTATCTGTTGCATTTAGCCAGTATGAACCCGTAGGTATGCCTGTTGGAATTGTAAGAGTTACAGAAAATGAGCCGTCAGAGTTAACAGTGGTTTGTCCAATAGCATAGCTGGCACTACTTGACGTAGACATTGCTCTAAAGCTTACAGAGGTCCCTGAGGCACGAGAGAAATTTGCGCCCGTAATAGTAACATCCGTAACACCTGGCGCGGCAACTATGGGGTTAATAGTTATGCTAGATAAGCCTGTTAGGGTAAATGTTGCAGAGGCAGTATTAGAAGATGCAGAAGAGTCCACGGCTGTAACAGCTTTAACTATAGGCAACGTCTGCTCAGCATTCGCGTTGAAGGGAACAATAAATGTTGTTGTAAAAGTACCACTAGATGTTGGCGCATTAGATTTTACAGTAGAACCATCAAATTTTATATCAACAGTAACACCCTCAGTACTAGAAAAACCATAACCAGACACATCAACTACTGTACCCGAAGGACCACTACTAGGAGAGAGAACAATTGTTGACGCAACACTTAACGCAGTCCGCGCAGACAAACCACTGGTATCTGTAACATTAAACCAGTATGAACCAACAGGCACACCAGAGGGAATCTTTATAGTCGTAGCAAAAGTACCATCCGCACGAACAACCGCCTGCCCAGCCGCATAACTAGCACTACCCGTGGTAGACATAACCCTAAAACTTACAGACGTACCCGAAACCTGCGAAAAATGCTCACCTATAACAGCAACATCCGTAACACCCGGCGTAGCAACCGTAGGATTAATAGACACAACAGGCAAACCCGTCAAAGTAAACGTCGCAGACGCAGTATTAGAGGCAACAGAAGAATCCACCGCAACAACTAACTTAGACAAAGGCAACGTTGACCCAGCAGACGAAAAACTAGACGGAACAACAAAAGTAGCAGAAAAAGCACCATTACTAGTCACCACATTAGACACTACAATAGAACCATCAAACCTTACATCCACAGTCGTCCCCGCAGTAACAGAAAAACCGCTACCAGACACAGTAACAACAGTACCAGACGAACCACTACTAGGAGAAAGAACAACCACAGCACCCCCCTGCGCAACAACAAAACTCGAAACCGACACAGTAGATACAAACAAGAACATAATTGACATTAACACAAAAAGACAAACTTTCACATTACATCTAAACACATTCATTTACTAATACCTCACATTTCCTTTTTACAGCTTTATAAAAAACCTGCCATATAGACATTACTCACTAAACACAAACTAAACCTATACAACACACACAAACAGCAACACAAAAAACCCAACAATACCACCACAACCATAAACACACCACAACAAACCAACACAAACCACAAAAAGCAACACCCAAAAAACAGGTCATGTCTCAAAATAGTTTACGACCAAATTCTATCGTGTTTATGAGCAGCCCGAAAATGGTTTTATGCATTTCCAACGATTTAGAGTAACAAATAGTTTTGCGAGCCAAACGCTTAAGCCTGGTGCGAAATGTTAAATGCTTGCGCTCAATACGCTGCGTATTACGCTTACCCGTAAACAAAATATTTTTCGGTATAGCCTCATGATAAGTAAAATTATCATCTGAAAACACCGCCTCTATTTTAACATTCAACTCTGAGAGCAAAACCAAAAGCTTTTGCAACACCCCATGCGCCTAGTACCAAAAACATACACAATAATTTCACCAGTATCATGATTTATAGCATACCACAACCAACAAGAAGTCTTTTTGCACATGACTCTACCCCACATTTCATCCATCTCAAGACAAACTTTAAGGATTGTAGCGAGGTTTGTGTATTTTAGATTTAGGTTTACGAGGAAAATTTCTGTTTTTTTAAAACTGACATGACAGTGTTCTGACTGATACGCAAGACGCGTGAGATGTCGCGTATTCCGCTGCCGTTTAGGGACATTTTTATTATTTGTTGTTTGGTTTGGGGTGTGGCTCCATTGTTTTTGTAGGTGGTTTGAAAGGTTTTTTGCAAGAGTTGCATTTACAACGTGGGGTTCCATTTGGTTGTTTGCCCATTTTTACTACATTTTCGCTACTACAATGTATACATTTTACAGGTATGTTTACCACAACTAATCATCATCATCATGATAACATGCGCCATTTCACTTATAAACTAGTTTGAGGCATGACCTAAATTTTTCAATAAGTAGATGTATTTATAGACAGATTAACTACATTTGTATGTGGTCTGTTTTGTTTTATTCTGTATCTTCTTCTGTTGCTGTGGCGGTTGTTTTTTCTTTTTCTTGTGGGATTTTGTCTGTTAATAGTTTGTATTTTCTTGCGTTTGTGTCTATTATTTCGTTTTCGAAGAGTTTGCGTAGGGATTTAAAAATGTTTTTGGATGGTAGTCCGGTTTTGTCTGCTAATTCTTGGAGGGTTAATTCTTTTCCTTCTGTTTTTAATGTTTTTATGATTGCTTCATCGACTTTGTTTAATTTCATCATTGACCACTCATTAACGGTTTTCTTTTTCATTATTATCGTTAGGGTTTTTCAATTTTACGGTAGTTAATGTTTTAAAAAATAATGCTTTAAAGGCAGTATGAGTATATGTGTTGCTGTTGTGGCTAGTTTGGTTCGTGAGTTTATATTATTTTCGCGTATAGGGCAAACTGATTCAAAATTTAACAGTTTGCATGATGCAGGAAGATTAGATATTATGCATGAGTGCATAGTTAGCAGCCTTTTTTTATCTCATGGCTTACGGCGAGATGTGGTTTTTCATGCAGTTTTAAATGGTCCACCGCATCCTCCTGTGCATATCAAAATGGATGGAGAAACACTCTATGATGTGCGGACGGATATGGATACTTGGCAGGGCATAATTAGGAAAGTATTGGCAGGTAAACAGCATCCGGGAATTAGTAGAGATAATACCAGTTTTGAAGCCCTGTTAAAGTCAAAAGCTGAAGGGGATAAGTGTAAGATATATGTGCTAGAAGAGGACGGAGGGGAGGCGGGTAAAATGGAATTTGGAGAAAAACCAGTATTTATTTTAGGTGATCATGTGGGTATGCCTAAAAAGGCAGAACTTTACGCGTTAAGATTTGGAGAAAAAATCAGCTTAGGAAAAACACCATACCTAGCAGCATCCTGCATAACAGTAATCAATTACATATTAGACCAAAAAATTAAAGGCTAAATATCCAGAGGATTATGAGGTAAAATGTTCATATCCGCAGTGGTTAATAACCTGCTTTCTACCGCCCGCCTGTAGAAGAACTATTTCCCTATGCTCTGTCGCTCTACCTATGGCAATTAATTTGCCGCCTACCTCCTCAACAGCTTTTTTTGCAGCATCCCACTTTTCAGGCGGCACCGTTAAAACCAACTCATACTCCTCGCCACCGTATAAGGCTAAGGACTCTGCATTTAACCCGTTTTGCTGCGCAAACTCGACAGTTTCCACCGCAACAGGCACCAGGTCGAGAGTAAAACCTACATTACTCATACGCATTAACTCATGCAAACTCCAAGCTAGACCATCACTGCTATCCATAGATGCTGAAACGCAGCCAGATTTTGAAAGCGCTAACCCCTCAACTAACCGCGCAACAGGCCTAAAAACAGCATTCTCCAAAACCAAACGTGCCCTAGAAGAAGCAACATAGGAATCATCAAGTAGCAAACGCAGACCAGCAGAAGATTTACCAAACACACCCGTAACAGCTAAAACATCCCCAGCTTTCGCGCCATCACGTAGCATTAAAACACTCTTAAAGGCTTTACCGTAAAGAGAAACAGATATAGTCAAATCACCTGTCTCACCCGTATCTCCACCAACAATATACGCACCATACTCCCGCGCAGCCGCATTCAAACCATCAACAATCTCAACCACAGACTCAACAGTAGCCAAACAGTTAGGCAGACCAAGCGCAACTAGAGCAGCAACAGGCTGTACCCCCTTAGAAGCAAAATCACTCACACACATAACAATAGCCTTCCGCGCCGCATCATACAAACACATCTTAGCAGGAACATCCGTCTTAGCCACTAACATATCAACCTTCAAAACAGCCACCTCACCACCATCATCACTATTATCAATAGACACAGCGGAGACATCATCACCAAACGGAACAGCCATATTTGGCATTAACTCTAAACGCTGACGAAGCAAATTAATAATCCCACGCTCACCCAAACTATCTACCGCAACCATAAAAGAACCCTTACAGTAGAAAGACAAACAAGCAGATAAATACACCTAAAAGCCAGTTAACGTAGCTAACATTTAAAAACTATTTGCACCATTCTCAATATAAACAGCGCCTCGATAGCTCAGCCCAGTAGAGCGGCTGCCTCGTAAGCAGCAGGTCGCGGGATCAAAGCCCGCTTGAGGCTCCATCAGCCTGTGGGAGAAGCCTATCCACAAATGAATGGTTTGATACCGGCTTTTAAACTCTCAAAACCCAGTAAGAACATAACAACCTCCCCAGTTATTGATGAACCAATTCATGACTACGAAATACGCCTCTTCCGTTTCCGTCGCAACCTAAAAAAGGTGCATAATGGCGAGGTGGCACTACGGCTTTTAGACCACCTAGGCACCCTTGGACTCTCTCTAGGAAGAGTAACCAAATACGCAGGCCACTTAACAGTACTTCTACGCATGATAAACAGCAGCAATGTAGAACTAAAAACTATAACCAAAGAAGACATAGAAGCAGTAGTGGCGGCAATCAATGGAAGCAGCAGATATTCTGAGTGGACCAAGCACGATAAGAAATTGAAAGTGTTAAGTTAGGAATGATGTAATCATGTTTGGTGTTCCATTTATTCGAAATTGGGCAAAGAGTGACATAGTAAGGTCAACCATTTGTTTGCAACGGGACACTATACACGTCTTTAGTCGAAAACGGCCAAACCAATGACGCTGCCGAAAAATATTGCACTCAACACCATGCGTTTGCACCTTTGTTTGCACCAAAAATTCATACGGAACAAGTTCCGCACAAGCCTCCCAATTATCAGCAAAAAAACACAGCTACATTAAACTTCAAAAACCGATCCAACAGTAGCTTTAAGGTTTTACTGGCTCGGCTCCCGCATTCCCAATCAATGAGTTGATTGGTTGTACGGCAATTATGCTTTCCAGATCCAAATAGGAAGCAAACATCTAATGTGCCAAACTATAAAAAGCAAAAACAGTGTGCCCATAAAAAGCAAATAGACAAGGGGTTAACAGCAAAAGTGGTGTAGCAGTATTCAAAGAGTAGGAAGTGTAAATAAATAACTTGACCATTTATGTAGGGTGGAGCGTATAATAAAAGTGTCCTTTGGAAAAGGATGCTGCAACAATGGAAAATCGAATAAAACGAATGTTACCTCTGCTCAATGAACGCCAAAAAAGACTATTCCTAGCAAGTGAAGCCCTAAGCTATGGACACGGCGGAATCAGCCTAATTAGCCGCATCAGCGGGGCTTCAAGAAACACCATAAAAACAGGCATAAAAGAACACAAAACTGGAACAGACACAAGCAACTATGCACGTAAACAAGGCGGCGGACGACACTTCATCGAAACAAACAACCCCATAATTGCAGACAAAATCCTAGAAATAGCAGAACCAAAAACATTTGGCAACCCCACAAAAATCTTATCCTATACAACCGAAAGCTTACGAAAAATCTCAGACAAATTAACCCAACAGGGACTAAAGATCAGCCATACAACCGTGGGTAAAATATTACAATCAATGGATTATAGTAAACAAATTAATCAAAAAATGCTCCAAGTAGGCGAACCGCATCCAGAACGAAATACACAGTTTGAGCACATAAACCAAACCGCACAAAACTATCTAAAGACAGCAATACCAGTTATCTCGGTTGAGACCCAAAAGAAAGAGCTTATAGGAAATTTTGGTCATGATTCAAACTAGTTTATAAGTGGAATGTCGTGTGTTATCTTAGTGGTGATTAGTTGTGGTTAAAATGTCGGTTAGATGCATACATTGTGGTAGTGAAGCGGTTGTAAGAATGGGTAAGCAG
>Ga0268262_10001772_pt1 | contig 26012 bp, 21 predicted proteins | sample TergutNc150P3_FD_190354 | JGI IMG/M metagenome (GOLD analysis project Ga0268262, IMG submission 190354) | Nasutitermes corniger P3 segment gut microbial community from laboratory colony in Florida, USA - Nc150 P3 (SPAdes) (version 2) | ecosystem: Host-associated > Arthropoda: Insects >... | reverse complement strand
GTATGCGGTGAATGCAGCGGGGCTCTATGCGGACGACGTTTCACGGGCCTTTGGGGCCGAAGATTTTGCCATTCACGCGAGGAAGGGCGAATATTTCCTTATGGACAAGATGACCAGGGCCAGACCAAGCCGGGTAGTGTTTCCGGTGCCTACCACGGTTTCCAAAGGCATGTTGGTGATCCCCACAGTGGAAGGGACCGTCTTGGTGGGACCAACTGCCGATGCCATGGAGGACAAGACGGATTTTTCGACCACCACAGAAAAACTGGAACGGATACTGGATTCCGGAAAAAGGATGATTCCATCTTTAAGCCAGAACGACGTAATCGCCAGTTTTGCCGGGATTCGTCCCTGTCTGGAAGAAGATTTCTATATTGATGTTTCAAAAAAAGTGCCCGCCTTTGTACAGGTCGCGGGCATTCAGTCCCCCGGACTCACCGCTTCGCCGGCTATCGGGGAATACGTAAAGAACCTCCTTAAAGAAGCTGGTCTTGAACTTGCGGAGAAGCCCGGTTGGGATCCCTTTGTGCAGGATCGGCCCCGTTCCAGGGAGCTTTCGCCCTACAGGCTGGATGAACTTATTGCCAGGGATCCTGCCTGGGGAAACCTGGTCTGCCGTTGCGAAAACGTAAGCGAGGCGGAAATTGTCGAGGCGGTAAGGCTTGGCCACTATACCCTGGACGGGGTTAAGTACTTTACCAGGGCCCAAATGGGTCGCTGCCAGGGCGGCTTTTGTACCTACAAGATCATCAAGATCATCATGAGGGAAACGGGCCTTTCCTGGAATGAGATTACCAAACACGGCGGCCCCAGCAGGCTTCTTGAATCGGAGTTGCAGTAATCATGAAAGAGCTTCAATACGACGCGGTGGTGATTGGCGCCGGAGCAGCGGGCATGGCTGCCGCCCTGGAACTGGACAAACAGGGCTTCAGTACCGCCCTCATCGACAGGGAAGACCACCTGGGCGGCATACTCATGCAGTGTATCCACAACGGCTTCGGACTTCACGAATTCAACGAAGAACTCACCGGGCCCGAATTCGCGGGCCGGTTTATCGAACAGCTCGCTTCTTCGGGCGTTACGGTGTACCTGGATACTACGGTAACTTCTCTCAGGCCTGGTTCATTTGAGGGCAAGGAACTTTTTTGTGTGTGTCCCCAGGGAGTGCTGCATATATTCAGCAGGGCCGTGGTACTGGCTATGGGTTGCAGGGAAAAGAACCGGGGAAATGTGCGTATCCCCGGCTCCCGCCCTGCAGGGGTTTATACCGCGGGCCTCGCCCAGCGCCTGGTAAATATCGATGGCTACATCCCTGGCAAGGATGTGGTAATCATCGGTTCCGGGGACATCGGCCTCATCATGGCCCGGCGCATGAGCTGGATAGGCTGCAAGGTGAAGGCCGTGGTGGAGATCATGCCGTACCCGTCGGGGCTCACCAGAAATATAGTCCAGTGCCTCAGGGATTTTGATATTCCCCTTTACCTTTCGTCCCAAACTACCAGCATTTTCGGCAACGACAGGGTCGAAGGGGTGGAAGTGACTCCCATGGAGAATGGGATCATGGTTCCGGAGAAGAAATTCAGGATTGACTGCGATACGGTGCTTTTGTCCGTTGGGCTGGTACCGGAAAACGAGCTTTCCAGGGAAGCCGGAGTGGAACTGAACGCGACCACCGGCGGCCCTCAGGTTGATTCAAGCCTTATGACCAATGTGGAAGGGGTCTTTGCCTGCGGCAATGTGCTCCATGTCCATGACCTGGTGGACTGGGTAGCCCAGGAAGCCCGGAGGGCCGGTATTCAGGCTGCATCTTGGCTCAAAGGCATACGCCCCACAACCCAGATACGCATTAAGGCGGGTCCCAATGTGCGCTACGTGAACCCCGGAAAGCTCAATCCCCAGGGGGACAATAAGGTCTTCCTTAGGTCCATGATCGTAAAGAACGACGCGGTTCTGGAACTAAAGCTGGATAACCAGATCATCAGAACCATCAAGCAGAACCATGTCCAGCCTTCGGAGATGATCAGTGTAACGATAAACCCCAAAGATATGGAAAAGATCCGGTTTAGTGCCGAGTCGGTAATGGAAGCGAGTATTGTTTAGGAGTTGCATGAAACGATGTTTCATGTTCGATTTTGATGTGCGGCTATACGCCGCACTAAATAGAGGTTAGCTATGCGTGAATTAACCTGTATCGTGTGTCCCATTGGGTGTTCCCTTTCGGTAAAAGAGGGGCCGGTATCCGAGGGCTTGTCTTCTTTGACCGTTACGGGGAACCGCTGCAACCGGGGGGCGGCTTACGCGGAGGAAGAGATCCGCGCTCCCAAGCGCGTAGTAACCGCTACCTGCGGTATTGCCCTTAATGCCGAAGAACTGGGTTCACGGGGCCTTACCGCGCCCCGGCGGATTCCTGTTAAATCCAGCGTACCCTGTCCCAAGGAAAAGATACTTGAGCTTCTTGAGGATATTTATTCCCTCAAACTCAGCCTGCCTGTCAAAGCCGGGGACAGGCTCATTGCAGACTGGAAAGGCTCAGGTATTGACGTAGTTGCGGTCAGGAGCCTTCCAAATCATAGGTTATCTTAAAGAATGAAATCCTCCATAACCCCCTACAATGCCAATTCTCCCATGAAACCCTGGCCTTCCCTGGCAGATAAGGCGTTTAGCCTGAATTTCTCATCCGGCCAGACCATCTTTTACTACGATGCTGCGCCGCCAAACGGCGGTACAGCGCCGGTGATTGTGCTAATCCACGGCCTGGGCGATGAAGCGGATTCCTGGCGTCATCTTATACCTCTGCTAAATTCCGCCGGGTACAGGGTTCTGGCCCTTGACCTGCCGGGTTTTGGCCGTTCCGTCGCGCCTGGAAGGATAAGCCTGAAAAACCACGCAGTCGCGGTTTTGCGCCTGCTTGAAGCGGTAAAAATACAGCCGGAAAGCCCTGTCTTTATGGTCGGGAACTCGTTGGGGGCCGTGGTTGCCGAAACGGCCGCCTTTAAAAAGCCGGGGCTTGTAAAAGGGTTGATTTTGCTTGACGGAAGCATTCCGGGAGGGCCCGCCAGGATCGGCCTTTTGGCCCTGGCAAAGCTACTTTTTAGCCGGAAATGGTACAGGGCCTACAGGGCCAACCCTGAAGGGGCGTGGCTTTCGCTTTACACGTATTATGCGGATTTGGACAGTATGCCTGGAGCCGACAAGGACTTCTTAAGGGAACGGGTCATGGCCAGGGTGAATAGTTCCAGCCAGGAACGGGCTTTTTTTGCCACCCAGCGGAGCCTGGTCTTGGCCTTTGGGGCTGGTTTCCCCGGATATGCCAAAAAAATCCGGCTATTTAAGGGAAAAATAACCCTGCTGTGGGGGGAGAAAGACAGAATTATGCCCCTATCGTCTACGGAGCCCTTTAAAACCCTCCGCAATGATATAGAGCTCAGAATAGTTTCAGGCGCGGGCCACTTGCCCCAACAGGAAAAACCCGCCGAAACCGCCAAATTTATAACGGAATTTGTGAACAAAGCAGTTGACTAAAGTCATAATAATTGTTATTTTACCAGAACATCATAGTATGGAGTATTGCGCCCTTGTAGCTCAGTTGGCAGAGCATATCCATGGTAAGGATAAGGTCATCAGTTCGATTCTGATCGAGGGCTAACCAAAATGCGGAGCATTTTGGTTTTGGGAGTTTTGCAAAGCAAAACTCCTTGCCTGTATATAGATTGTCTGCAAGTCAGCGGTGTAGGAGTTAGATATGGCAAGTAAAAAGCAAGTGGTGGAATTGATAGCGCTTCAGTGCACTGAGTGCAAGCGCAAGAACTATACCACCAGCAAAAACCGGCGAAACACCCAGGAAAAACTGGAACTCAAAAAGTACTGTCCTTTTGACAGAAAGCATACTGTCCACAAGGAGACCAAGGTAAAGTAAAAACTTAGGCGTATAGCTCAGTTGGTAGAGCGGCGGTCTCCAAAACCGCAGGTCGTGGGTTCGAGGCCTACTGCGCCTGATAGCAACATAGGTGCAATTGGCAATTGTGTTGCAAGGCTTGTTTCGGGCTTTAGTCCGAAACAAGACACTGTTTGCATAGCGAGTATGACATGAAGAAGTTAATTCAGTTTATTAAGGAATCTTACGCTGAACTTCGCAAAGTTATTTGGCCAAGCCGTGACGATGCGATAAGTTCTGTAAAAGTTGTTATTATTTCAACCGTAATTATTGCTGCGGTGTTGGGTCTTTTGGACGTTTTGCTGCTCATTGGGGTGAGGGCGATATTCTGATTATTTGTTAATCGAAGGGATGTAATGGCAACTGGGTGGTATGTCCTCCATACCTATTCTGGGTATGAGAAAAAAATAGAAAAGACTATCCGGATGATGACCGGGACGGGGGAGCTGGACAAGGAAGTTGTCCGGGACGTAAAGGTTCCTTCCGAGGAGGTTGTCGAAGTCCGCGATGGCAAAAAGCGTACCCAAAACCGAAAATTCCTTCCCGGTTATATTCTTGTCGAAATGGATTTACCCAACGAGGAACAGCAATGGAAACTCACCTGCTCCACGATCAAAAAAATCAACGGGGTTACAGGCTTTGTGGGCACGCCTGCAAATAAAAAGCCCAGTCCGCTTTCGGCAGACGAAGCAAGAAGCATACTTCAGAAATCGGGCGATATGAAAGGCGAGCGGCCTGTGAGGACGCGTCAGACTTTTTCGCCAGGGGAACAGGTAAAGATCATAGATGGCCCCTTCGAGTCTTTTACGGGAACCATCGAAGATGTGAATCAGGAAAAGAACAAGCTCAGGGTGATGGTCGGCATTTTTGGCCGGAACACGCCGGTTGAGGTCGATCTTTTACAGGTTGAAAAACTGTAAGGCCATAAGGCTTTATGTAGAACCTTTCGGTTTTACTTAAAAAGTGTGGGAGTCTGACCACTCAGTGGTCAGACGCTAGCCTGACCACTCACGAGTGGTCAGGTACACCACAAAGGAGTTATGAATGGCAAAGAAAAAGATAGCCGCCATTGTCAAGCTGCAGTGCCCTGCGGGAAAAGCCACGCCGGCCCCGCCTGTTGGCCCTGCATTGGGACCTCACGGAGTAAGCGCCCCGCAATTTGTCACTCAGTTCAACGACAGGACAAAGAGCATGGAACAGGGGCTTATAATTCCGGTGGTCATCACCATTTATGCGGACAAGACCTTCACTTTCATCCTTAAAACCCCGCCCGCAGCGGTGCTGATTAAAAAGGCCATAAGCCTTGAGAAGGGCTCTGCCGAGCCGCACAAGGTCAAAGTTGGAAAACTGCCAAAGGCAAAGTGTGAAGAGATCGCCAAACTTAAAATGCCGGATCTTTCGGCAAACGATGTTGCGGGGGCAATGAAAATTATTGCCGGGACAGCCAGGTCGATGGGCGTTGAGGTGGAAAAATGAAGCACGGAAAAAAATACAGGGAAAGCCTGAAAAAGTACGATGCCGCCAATTCTTTTGAACTCAACGAAGCTCTGGTTCTGGTCAAATCGATGGCATTCGCGAAATTCGACGAAACTGTGGATATTTCGGTCAAGTTAAACCTGAAAAAAAGCCAGTCCGTCAGGGACACGGTAATTCTGCCGCACCAGTTCCGGGGCGAAAAAAAGGTTTTGGTCTTCTGCAAGCCGGAGAAAGAAAAAGAAGCCCAGGACGCGGGCGCGGCTTTTGTGGGCGCGGATGACTTGATTGAAAAAGTGAAGGGCGGCTGGACCGACTTTGATGTCGCCGTTGCTACCCCGGACATGATGAAGGACGTAGGAAAGCTTGGTATGGTTTTGGGCAGAAAAGGGCTCATGCCCAACCCAAAGACCGGAACCGTTACCTTTGATCTTAAAGGGGCCCTTGCGGAACTTAGAAAAGGAAGAACCGAATTCAGGGCGGACAAGACAGGGGTAGTGCACCTAGCGGTCGGCAAAGTGTCAATGGAAAGCGAAAAAATAGCCGAGAACGTTAAGGCGGTAATTTCCGAAGTCAAGAGAAAACGGCCTACCGACGTTAAAGGCGATTTCATTAGAACGGTATCGGTGGCTTCCACCATGGGGCCTGGTGTATGGGTCGCAATGGGAGACAAGGAATAAAAACCCTTCGGGTTTTTATTTTAGGAGTTTGCTGCGCAAACTCCAGAGGAGAAAGTAGATGGCAATAGTTGCGAAGAAATTACAGGACGCCAAGGTATCGTCCATCGGCGAATTGAAAACTGCGTTTTCTTCTTCAGAGGATTTTATTTTTACCAATTACCGCGGCCTTACGGTGGAACAAATCACGAATTTGCGAAAGCAGCTCCGGGGCAAGGGTGCCCAGTTCAAGGTTGTGAAAAATAACTTTGCAAGGATCGCTTTTCAGCAGCTTTCCGCGCCGGATGAAGTGAAAAATTACCTTACAGGCCCGACGGCAATAGCGATAGCCCCCAGGGATGCCAACGAAGTAGCCAAGATAATTGTGGACTTTGTCAAAGAGGCCCCGGTTCTGTCCATAAAAGGCGGCCTGTTGGGAAAGGATCTGTACAATAACAAGCAGATGGAAGCCTTTTCCAGGCTTCCTTCCAAACTGGAGCTTATTTCCATGCTCATGTCCGTTATGAACGGACCCGCGAGGAACCTTACTGCGGCTCTGAACGATGTCCCCGCCAGGCTGGTACGCACAGTAAAAGCCATAGCCGACAAAAAAAGCGGCGCGGCTTAGTCAATCAAAAAAGACCCGTCAGGCTTCTGCGATTACGCAGGCTGCTGTTCTGTCGGGTTAGTGGACTAAAGTCTGAGGATTAAAATCCGGCGGGCTAAAGTCCGGCGCTCTTCGTATGAAGCGCGTATTTTCAACAAGGAGAAGGTAATATGGCAGCCACAAAAGAAGAAATTTTAGAAGCGATCGCTTCCATGACGGTTTTGGAGGTTTCAGAACTGGTAAAAATGATGGAAGAAAAATTTGGCGTTTCCGCCGCTGCTCCAGTAGCGGTAGCCGCTGTTGCCGGAGCGGGAGCCGCTCCAGCCGCCGCCGCGGAGGAACAAACTGAATTTAACGTCATTCTCAAGGCCTATGACGAATCAAAAAAGATTGCGGTCATAAAGGAAGTCCGGGTTGTTACCGGGCTGGGGCTCAAAGAAGCCAAAGACCTTGTGGAAGGCGCTCCCAAGCCCCTGAAAGAAGGCGTTTCCAAAGAAGATGCCGCGAAGATCAAGGAGCAGATCACTGCAGTCGGCGGTACGGTTGAAGTTCAGTAAGAACCAACCTGTTAACCGTCACAAGATGATCAATACCCGTAGACCTGAAGTCTGCGGGTTTGGTCAGAAAACAATTTATTTTTCTCACAACTAATTGAATGGGGGGAGGAATGGCCAAATCTAAGCCCGGCGGAAAAAGGATATATATTGGAAAAGATATCCAGGACGTAATGGAACTTCCGGATCTTGTCGATATCCAGCTCAATTCTTACGAGCGGTTTCTTCAGCGTGAAAAACTAAAAAAAGGCGAGAAACCGGAACTGCAGGGGTTGGAAGAAGTTTTTAGATCGTCCTTCCCCATCGAAAGCCCAAACAAGGATATGGTACTCGAATACGAGTACTATACCCTGGATGAAGACAACATAAAATTCGGTGAGCAGGACTGCAAGCAGAAAGGGCTTAGTTATGCGGTTTCCTTAAAGGCGCGTGTAAATCTTGTCTTCCAGCAGACCGGTGAGATTCGGCAGAAAGATATTTACATGGGCGACATCCCGATCATGACGGAGCGGGGAACCTTTATTATCAACGGTGCGGAGCGGGTTGTTGTTTCGCAGATTCACCGCTCGCCGGGGGTAATATTCAGCCATGAAAAGGGAGTTTATTCATCCCGCATCATTCCATACAGGGGCTCCTGGCTGGAATTTGAGATTGACAATAAAAAAGAACTTATTTACGCGAAGATTGACAGAAAAAAAAGAATTTTGGGAACCATCTTCCTTAGGGCCCTGGGTTACGAAAACCGCGAGGAAATTGTTCGCGCCTTTTACAAGACCCAGACCCTGAAGGTAAAAGACGACAACGAAACCAGGGAAAAATTCTTTGGCCGCGTTCTGGCCCAGGCGGTGTGGGCCAACGACGCAAACAAGGCTGATACGAACGGCAATGAAGGCAAAAAAAAGCTTTACAGGGCGGGGGATAAGCTCCATCCGCATGACGTGGACGAGCTTCTGGCAAACGGAGTTAAAACGGTAGAGGTTATCAAGTTTGTTGATCCGGCTGATCCCAAAAACGATAAATCCACGAACCTTTCCCTCGATTCAAATGTGCTTCTGAACTGTTTTGAAAGGGAAGAGATCAAATTCGTCAGGGACGATCCTACAAGGGACGAGCCTTCCAGGGAAGAAGCCCTTTCGTCTGTTTATTCGGCCCTTATGCCGGGGGAATCCATTACGGTGGAAGCGGCGGAGAAGGACCTTGACAGCATGTTCTTTTCTCCCAGGCGCTACGATCTGGGCAGGGTTGGCCGTTACAAGCTGAATAAAAAATTCGCCTTTACGCCTCCGCTGGAAGATTTGACGATGACCAAACAGGATATCATCGCAACCATGAAGTACCTCATCAATGTACATTCCGAGGTTGAAAAGGTTGACGATATCGATCACCTGGGCAACCGCCGGGTTCGTTCTGTCGGAGAGCTAATGGGCAACACGATGAAAACCGCCTTCAGCAGAATGGAACGGATTGCCAAGGAGCGGATGAGCCTTAAAGAGACGGACACCATTAAGCCCCAGGATCTTATTTCCATTAAGCCGGTTGTGGCTGCGATCAAGGAATTCTTTGGTTCCAGCCAGCTCTCCCAGTTTATGGATCAGGTGAATCCCCTGGCGGAGCTGACCCACAAACGACGCCTTAACGCGCTGGGCCCCGGCGGTCTTTCGCGGGAAAGGGCCGGCTTCGAGGTTCGGGATGTCCACTACACGCATTACGGAAGGATGTGCCCGATAGAAACCCCGGAAGGTCCGAATATCGGCCTGATTGTTTCTCTGGCCAATTATACCCGCGTGAACGAATACGGTTTTCTTGAAACGCCTTACCGCAAGGTGGTAAAGGGCATTGCTACAAAAGACATTGAATACCTTTCGGCCATGGAAGAGGACAGGTACTACATAGCCCAGGCTTCGGCAAAGTTAAACAACTCGGGAAGTTTTGCGGACGCCCAGGTGCCTTGCAGAAGGCAGGGGGATTACACCACGCGTTCCCCCGGCGATATTGAGTACATGGACGTTTCTCCCAAGCAGATTATTTCGGTTTCCGCTTCCCTTATCCCGTTCCTGGAGCATGATGACGCTAACCGCGCCCTCATGGGTTCCAACATGCAGAGGCAGGCTGTGCCCCTTGTTTTCACGGAAGCGCCCAGGGTCGGCACGGGAATGGAAGGCAAGTGCGCATACGATTCGGGGGTTCTTTGCAAAGCCCGGCGGAGCGGAACGGTGATCAACGTTAGTTCACAGGAAGTGTGCATTGAGCCGGACGATAAAAATGATAAAATTCCTGAAACAAACTCCGACGGCATTGACGTGTACCGCCTGGTTAAGTATCAGAGGACAAACCAGGACACCTGTTACAACCAGCGGCCAGTAGTCAAACTTGGGGACAAGATCGTCAAGGGGCAGGTCATCGCCGACGGGCCCGCCACAAAAAACGGCGAATTGGCTTTGGGCAGGAATATCCTGGTGGGTTTCCTGCCCTGGAACGGCTACAACTACGAAGATTCAATTTTAATTTCGCAAAGGGTGGTAAAGGACGATATGTTCACCTCCATCCATATAAAAGAATTTTCTACCGAGGTAAGGGAAACCAAGCTTGGGCCCGAAAAGATAACGCGGGACGTTCCCAATACTTCCGAAAAAAGCCTGGACAACCTGGACGCGGAGGGGATAATCCGCGTTGGGGCAAAAGTCCGCTCCGACGATATCCTTGTGGGCAAGGTAACCCCCAAAAGCGAAACCGAGACCACGCCCGAATTTAAGCTCCTTAACTCGATATTCGGCGAAAAGGCCAAGGAGGTGCGGGACTCCTCCCTCAAGGTGCCGCACGGTATTGAGGGGACGATCATTGACATTCAGCGCCTAAGGCGGACAGAAGGGGATGATCTTAACCCCGGGGTGGATGAGGTGGTTAAGGTACTGATTGCCACAAAACGAAAACTCCGGGAGGGGGACAAAATGGCGGGCCGCCACGGCAACAAGGGCGTTGTTGCCCGCATACTACCGGAAGAGGATATGCCCTACATGGAAGACGGCACGCCGCTGGATCTTTGCCTTACTCCCCTGGGGGTTCCTTCCAGGATGAACATCGGCCAGTTACTCGAAACGGAGCTTGGCTGGGCTGCTTCTACCCTGGACGAGTGGTATTCCGCGCCGGTGTTCCAGTCGCCGTCGACCGATCAGATTGAAGAAAAGCTGAAAGAAGCGGGGCTTCCTGTAACAAGCAAGGCCATACTCAGGGATGGCAGATCAGGCGAGCCGTTTATAAATCCCATTTTTTGCGGGGTAATTTACTTCCTCAAGCTTCACCATCTGGTAGACGATAAAATGCACGCCCGCGCTACGGGCCCCTACTCGCTGGTAACCCAGCAGCCCCTGGGCGGCAAGGCCCAGTTTGGCGGCCAAAGGCTGGGAGAAATGGAAGTCTGGGCCCTTGAAGCTTACGGAGCTGCCCACACTTTGCAGGAGCTTCTTACAATTAAATCTGACGATATGAACGGAAGGTCAAAGATTTACGAAGCCATTGTAAAAGGCGAGCCTTCTGCTACTGCGGGGATTCCCGAATCCTTTAACGTTCTGGTTCAGGAATTGCGGGGCCTGGCGCTGGATCTTACCATTTACGATAACAAGAACAAGCAAATCGGCCTCACCGAGCGCGATGAAGAGCTAATCGCCAAGAGCGGGTCCAATTTTTAATTGGATCGAATTTTTAATTTTGGGGGAAGGATATGCGGGACATTCAGGACTTTGATTCGATTATGATACGGCTGGCTTCCCCGGAAATGATCAGGGCGTGGTCTTACGGGGAAGTTAAAAAACCGGAAACAATTAACTACCGCACGTTGAGACCGGAAAAAGACGGCCTTTTTTGCGAGCGGATATTCGGAACTACAAAAGAATGGGAATGTTACTGCGGAAAGTTCAAGTCCATCCGGTATAAGGGCGTAATCTGCGACCGTTGCGGCGTTGAGGTTACCCACTTCAGGGTTCGCCGCGAGCGCATGGGGCATATTGAGCTGGCCGCCCCTGTTTCCCATATCTGGTATTACAGATCAGTTCCTAGCCGCATGGGGCTTCTTCTGGACATTCCCCTGACCGCCCTTCGTTCCGTCCTCTACTATGAAAAATATATCGTCATTGAGCCGGGTGAGACGGATCTTAAAAGGATGCAGCTCCTTACGGAAGAGGAGTATTACGAGGCCCAGGAACGCCACGGCGGGAGCTTTACCGCCGGTATGGGCGCGGAGGCCATAAGGACGCTTTTGGAAAATACCGACCTGGATGAGCTGGCGGCGGAACTTAGGGCGAAAATGATCGAAAAGGGGTCAAAGAGCGACAAGCGCCTTTTAAAGCGCATAGACATAGTTGAGAATTTCAGAAATTCAAAAAACAAGCCCCAGTGGATGATTCTGGACGTGGTTCCCGTTATTCCGCCGGAACTGCGCCCCATGGTGCAACTGGACGGCGGCCGGTTTGCGACCAGCGACCTGAACGACCTTTACCGCCGGGTGATAAACCGGAACAACCGCCTCAAGCGGCTTCAGGTTCTCAACGCGCCGGACATAATTATCCGCAACGAAAAGCGAATGTTGCAGGAAGCGGTAGACGCCCTCTTTGACAATTCCAAGAAAAAGCGGGTTGTGAAGGGCGCGTCAAACCGGCCCCTTAAATCCATAAGCGACATGCTTAAGGGCAAGCAAGGGCGTTTCCGGCAAAACCTGCTTGGAAAGCGGGTGGATTATTCAGGCAGAAGTGTAATCACCGTCGGCCCCGATCTTAAGATGTGGCAGTGCGGACTGCCGACCAAGATGGCTTTGGAACTTTTCAAGCCCTTCATTATGAAGAAGCTTGTCGATAAAGATGTGGTTTACAATATCAAAAAGGCAAAGATCCTTGTGGAGCAGGAGACCCCGGAGGTTTTCGCCATTCTGGACGAGGTGGTAAAAGAGCACCCGGTGCTGTTGAACCGGGCGCCTACTCTGCACCGCCTGGGCATACAGGCCTTTGAGCCGGTTCTGGTGGAAGGAAAGGCAATTAAGCTGCCGCCTTTGGTTTGCTATGCCTTTAACGCCGACTTTGACGGGGATCAGATGGCGGTTCATGTGCCTCTGACCCAGGCGGCCCAGATGGAATGTTGGGCCTTGATGCTCAGCGCCCGGAATCTTTTGAACCCCGCCAACGGCAAAACAATAGTGTTCCCTTCCCAGGACATGGTTCTGGGGATTAACTTCCTTACAAGGATTAAGCCCGATGCCAAAAGGCCGCTTTCTGACAGAACCAAAGCCCTGTCAGGCAAGGGCAAGGCAAAAGCGCATTCCGACGCAAAAGTCTTATGCGAAAAATGCGGAAAAGAAGTGCATGAAGGCTGGACCGCCTGCCCCTATTGCGGAAAATCGGTTGGGGAGCCGCCCCGCTATTCTTCGGTTGAAGAGGCATACCTGGCGGTAGAAACGAAAGCCCTGGATTGGGAAGCGGTTATCAAAGTTAAGGTTCCAAAACTCCCGATGTGGGAAAGGATTGGAAAAAAAGCGGACATCAAGGAAGGCACGCTTATCGAGACCACGGCGGGGCGTCTTGTTTTTAACGAGGAAATGCCGCCGGAAATACCTTTTATCAATTACGAACTGAAAGACAAGGAGCTCCGCGCCCTGATTGAGCATATCTTTGCCGAAAAAGGTTCCTGGACTACGGTGAAGATGCTGGACGCAATCAAGTCGACTGGCTACAAATACGCCACTGTTTTTGGCTCTACCATCGGGGTTGACGATATTGTCGTGCCAAAGGAAAAGGCCGAAATGATTGAAAAGGCCAACGAGGAAGTGGAGACCATTCAGAAAAGGTTTTATTTGGGCCTTCTTTCCCCGGAAGAGCGGAAGAACCGTGTAATTGAAGTCTGGCAAAAAACAAACGAGGATCTCGCCAATATATTAATGAAGACCCTGGAGGCCGACCGTAACGGGTTTAACTCGATCTACATGATGGCCAACTCAGGGGCGCGCGGAAGCCGGAACCAGATTCGCCAGCTCGCGGGAATGCGCGGCCTTATGGCAAAGCCTTCGGGCGACATTATCGAATTGCCCATACGCTCCAACTTTAAAGAAGGGCTTTCGGTTATCGAATTCTTTATTTCAACCAACGGCGCGCGCAAGGGCCTTGCAGATACGGCGCTTAAGACAGCGGAAGCCGGTTATCTTACCCGCCGCCTTGTTGACATTGCCCAGGACGTGGTAGTAAACGAAGACGACTGCGGTACCATAAACGGCATCGATCAATCGGCAATAAAAACCGGCGAAGATATTCAGGAACCGCTTAGGGATCGCATTGTGGGGCGCTACACTCTGGAAAGGGTCAAGCATCCCATAACCGGAGATGTCATCGTAAATGTGAATCAGGAAATAACCAAAGAGATTGCCGCTCAAATTGAGGAAGCGGGGATAGAGTCTGTTTACATACGGGCAGTGCTTACCTGCGAAGCCGAGCACGGGGTTTGCCGAATGTGCTACGGCAGGAATCTGGCTACCAACAGGACTGTGGACATCGGGGAAGCGGTCGGAACCATCGCGGCCCAATCCATCGGCCAGCCCGGAACCCAGCTTACAATGCGAACCTTCCATACCGGAGGGGTTGCTACCAGTATCAGCGAGGAAAACCGCATATTCCTTAAACACCCTGTATACATAAAAGATATAACCGGAGCGCATGTAGACAAGGTTGATGAAAAAACCGGCGAACCCACCGGGGTTATGCTCTTTACCAGAAAGGGTCACGCCACTGTAAGCAGGATAATGGAAAGGCATCATTTGGAAAGCCGCGACGAGCTTCTTGTTGAAAACGATCAAAGGGTAATTCGCGGGGTTCCGATTATTAAGAGGGGAAAGGAGCAGGTGCTTTCCCAGGAAAACGCCCTGGCAATGGTGATCAAGGGCGATAAAGGGACAACCCTTTACCTGATTGGCCAGGATCAGAAAATTGAAATCAGAAACGGTTCCGAAGTCATTATTAAGAAAGGGGATGTGGTTGAGGCGGAAAAAACCATCGCTACCTTCGATACCTTCTCGGATCCTATTATTGCCGAAGTCGGCGGAATAGTCCGTTACGAGGACATAATTCCGGGTACAACCCTCAGGGAAGAAATTGACGAGCAGAGGGGCGTTGAAAGGCGTATCACCGACATCCAGCAGCTCGAAAAGCAGCCCAGGATAATCATCGTTGACGAAGAGGACAGCCAGGTTGCGTCCTACTTCCTGCCCGGAGGGGCGATTTTACAGGTCGATGAAGGCGAAAAGATCAGGGCTGGGCGTACCATCGCAAAAACCCTTAAGGAATCGACCCAGGCAATGGACATTACATCCGGCCTTCCGAGGGTAAACGAGCTCTTTGAAGCCCGCAAGCCCAAGAGCCCCGCGGTTTTGGCCGAGGTTTCGGGCGTTGTCCGTTTCAAAAACATCGTAAAGGGCAAGCGGATCATCATTGTTGAAGACGCGTTCGGAAAGGAATACAAGCACCTTATACCCATGACCAAGCGGCTTTTGGTGCGCGACGGCGACAGCATTGAAGCCGGTGAACCCCTCTGCATGGGCGCAATCAATCCGCATGACATCCTCCACATACTTGGCGAATCAAACCTTCAGCGCTATCTGATGAACGAAATCAAGCAGGTTTACAACCTTCAGGGCGTGTCCATAAATGACAAGCACGTCGGCGTGATTATCCGCCAGATGATGAGGAAGGTTGAAATCTTGCGCGTTGGGGATACCAGGTTTATTTACGGCCAGCTTGTTGATAAATACGCCTTTAAAGAAGAAAACAACCGTGTCATTGGCGAAGGCGGACAGCCCGCCGTTGCCCGGCCCGTGTTCCAGGGAATCTCCAAAGCGGCCTTAAATATCGATTCTTTCCTTTCCGCCGCAAGTTTCCAGGAAACAACCAGGGTTCTTACCAACGCGGCTATTGCCGGTTCAACCGACTACCTCCGGGGCCTCAAGGAAAACATCATTATCGGCCATCCCATTCCCGCAGGCACGGGCATGAAGCGTTACAGGGACGTGAAGCTCTTTGACGAGGATCAGCAGGACATGGACGAATACCTGAACGAAATTCTTGAAAGGCGCAAGCTTGAGAAAGCCGCGGAGCAGCTTACCGGCGACGACTTCTCGGTCGAGGAAAACGACGCCGATTCCGATAACGAGCCTGAGGTAGAAGCGGATAACGAGGATTAGCTGGATATATGTAAAGGATGAACAAGAGGCGGGGCTTGGTTAAGCTTCTTTTTGTTCTTTGTTTTCCACATTCTTGCCGCGCTTCTGGACATTGAGAAGCTGTTTTATCTGGAGCATGATATATTCCCTGAACAGGGGGTCAAGCTCCTTGTAAATTTCAATCAGTTGTTCCAGATCAACATCCGGAGTTGGGCCGGAAAACATCTCTCCCTTACCTGTTAAAAGCCATTCTTTGTTGACATTGTATTTCGTCGATATTAATTCATAGATGCGTTCATTGGCTTTTCTCGTATCGCTTTCTATTTGAGCGTAAAAACTATGGGAAAGAAAAATACCTTTACAAAAAGCCCGCTGTGACAGCCCCAATGCTTTTCTGACTGCTTTTATTCGAACGCTTATGGAAGCCGCCATCTATCCCCTCTTTAAAAATAGCATAAAAAAGTCTCTAAAAACAAGATTTTTATGAAAACGAAAGTTACTTGACAGGTTGCATAGTAGCCAATATTATGATTGCTATGGGTACTTTAAGAAAAAATGAATCTCACGTACTGATCAATACTGAGCTTTACCGTTTAAGTAAAGGTTTTAAGACCTTGACCATTGATCATAAAAAACGGGTGCTAAAAACGGCGCGAGGGCTTTTGAGGATACAAAGGGCGTGCAAAGCGATAACTGTGGATAAAACTTGGCATATTCCTACAAAGGATAATTAATATAATCTTTGCTGTTGTCAAGGCAACAGCACAAACCCGGTAAGCCTGTTTCGGCGGCGGCTGGGTTATTCTTGTGTATTTGGCAGGGTCAAAATGCACTGTTAGAAATCCATATAATTTCATGGATTTCTTGTTGTGTGTTTTATTTTTCTATTCACTGCTGTGTATCTTATTTTAAGAACTTGTTTATGAAACAAAAAATCTATTGGGCAGAAAGAAAGCGTTCCCGGCGGAATGGTAACGGTGGTGGAGTGTTAATTATGAAAAATTCAATGAGTTTTATACATTGGTATATGGAAATGTGTAAAAGATAATTTTCCACTACTGAGAACAACTATGATGAATTATGATAAAATAATTTTAGGTGCTGGATTATATGGGTTATATGCCGCTCTTTTCTGTGCAAAACATGGTGAAAAAGTAGCAGTTTTAGAGTATGATAAGGGTCCGTTTATGCGGGCGACACATAGTAATCAAGCTCGTATACATATGGGTTATCACTATCCACGTTCATTGTCCACAGCGATTAAGTCCACAAATTATTTCAATCGGTTCATTAATGATTTTGGGTTTTGTATACATAAAAACTTTGATCAGATATATGCTATATCTGAAAATTTTTCTTGGACTAATATTGAACAATTCAAGAAATTTTGTGATGTAGCTGGTATTCGTTGTGAAGAAGTTCCAGTTAAAAAGTATTTTAATGATAGAACGTGTGAAGGAGCGTTTTTGACAGAAGAATATACATATGATGTAGAAATATTAAAGCAATTTTTTATGAATGAACTTGGAAAGTATAAAAATATCTCAATTTATTATAATGCCAGAATTACAGGCGTTGAAAAGAATGGAAATTTCTTTTGCATAAAAACACAAGAGAATACAGAATTTATATCAACCTTCATTTTAAATGCAACATATGCATCGGTTAATCAGGTTCTTCATTTGTTTGGATTTGATTCATTTTCTATAAAATATGAATTATGTGAGATAGTTATATGTGAAGTAAATGACAAATTAAGAAATATTGGAATAACTGTTATGGATGGTCCTTTTTTCTCAATTATACCCTTTGGAATGACAGGTAAACATTCATTAACATCTGTAACCTTTACCCCTCATAAAACGAGCAATAGTATGTTACCGATGTTTGATTGTCAGACTAAAAATATTGAATACTGTAATCAAAAGCAGTTAGGTAATTGTAATATTTGCGCTGCAAAGCCAATAAGCGCATGGCCTTATATGGATTCTCTTGCAAGAAAATATCTTAGAGAAGAATTTGAATTTAAATATAAAAATTCATATTTTTCGATTAAGCCTATTCTTAAAATGTCAGAGATAGATGATTCTCGCCCTACAGTAATAAAACGCTATTCTACAGAACCTTGTTTTATAAGTGTTCTTTCAGGTAAGATAAATACTGTTTATGATCTAGAGTGGATATTGCAATGATTACAAATAAAGAAAAGCAATTCGTTTCGTTTGTTATATATTTATACAACAATGAAAATACAATAAAGAAATTTTTCCTTGAAGTACTGAATGTTTGTAATAGTAACTTTGAGAATTATGAGATAATTTTTGTAAATGACAGTTCAGATGATTTGACAATTCAACGCGTCCACGAAATTATTAATAAATTTACAAATAATCAAAGTGATAAAAAAAAACCTATCATAACAATAATAAATACTAGTAATCACCACGGAATAGAAATGTCTATGAATGCAGGTACTGATCTAGCCGTGGGAGATATTATTTTCGAATTTGACTGCTTTAATGACACAATAGATGGTTCACTAATTATTGAGGCTTATCAAAAAGCAATGTCGGGTTTCGATATTGTTTCTGTCGTACCAAAGAAGATTTATGGTTTATCACTTCTTTTTTATAAATTTCTAAATTATGGAATCAGAAAACAAACAAACCTAATTATAAGTGAATATTTCAGGGTAATTTCAAGACGAGCGTTAAACAGAATAAAAGCAATTGTCAATTATATATCGTATAGAAAAGTTTTGTATTCTCAATGCGGGTTACCCACGGCAAAAATATTCTGTCTGTCTCCTCTCCCTCATACTAGGCAGAAGAATTTTTCACATAAGGTAAATTTGGCAATAGAATCTTTCATTTTGTTCACCGATAATATACAAAAATTTTCATTATCTTTATGTTTTTTGTTTGGAATCTTTGCTGTGATCGTTGGAATATATATAACTATAGTGTATTTTGGAGTCAAAAAACCTGTTGCTGGCTGGACACCTATTATGGGTTTTTTATCAATAGGATTTTTTGGGATTTTTCTTTTGTTTACAATTGTTTTTAAATATCTGGCTGTTATATTGAACACTGTATTTGTTAAACAGCGATACATTATTAGTTCAATTGAAAAATTTTAAGGATCACTAATGAAACCGCTTATCTCAGTAATTGCTCCAATGTATAATGAAGAGTCTGTAGTAGATGAGTATTGTAATACAGTATTATCAGCATTACAAAAGATAAGTGAAAAATATGATTATGAAATTATTTTAGTTAACGATGGATCTGTTGATAATACTTTACAAATAATGAAAAAAAATTATAATAAAAATCCAGGAGAAATATCTATTGTAAATCTTAGTAGAAACTTTGGACTTGAAGGGGCAGTTCATGCTGGTCTAAGTAAAGCGCAAGGTGAGATTATTGTTACGATGGATGCTGATTTACAGGATCCTCCCATGCTTATTCTTGAAATGCTGAAAGAATATGAGAATGGCGCTGATATAGTCTCAGGAAGAAGAATAAAAAGAGATTATGATAATTTCTTAAAGCGGTTTAGTGCTAAGATATTTAATAAAATATTTAAGTCTTTTTCCGGTAGAGTAAAACTAGAAGAAAATGTTTCTTTTTATCGTCTTTTTTCTCAAAAAGTACTAAATCAGTTACTGGAATTACCAGAAAAAAATATTATATTTAGAGTTACCCTTCCTTTTCTTGGTATGAAAAATACAGTTATTGGCTATGAGAGAAACAAAAGATTCGCTGGGAAAAGTAAATATGATCTTTTTTCACTCGTGAGATATTCACTTGACGCATTAACCAGCATTTCTATTGAGCCATTAAGAAAAATTGCTATGATAATTCCTTTACTGTTTTTTATCTTTATAGTCTCGTTGATAGGCGCTATAGTCTTACGAAATTCCTGGCAAACTGTTTTTGTTTTTATTGCATTGACATCATTTATTACTCTGTTAAATGGAATTGTCTTATCTGTTATGAGTGAATATCTTGCTCAAATAATGATAGAAGTTAAGCATAGGCCTATTTCAATAATCTATGACTATATACCTTCAGGAAATTGTTTAAGAAGAGAGAAAATAAAATAATGGAATATGTAAAGGCAGGAAGATCAGGGTTAAAATTAACAATAATAACATATGGATCTGCGTTGACTATTGGTACAGAAAGTTCTGATCCTGGATATGCAGCTACTTTGATCGATACGGCATGGGATTTGGGTATACGTTCTTTTGACACTTCTAATAATTATGGAAATGCCGAACATTTAGTAGGAAATGCCTTAAAAAAATATAGTAGGCATGAGTATGTTATTTCAACTAAAGTTTCTTGGCCTATTGGTGAAACACCTTATGACAGGGGACTTTCCAGGAAGCATATTTTATGGGCAATTGAAAATTCAATTAACCGTCTTGATGTTGATTATATAGATATTTATTATGCTCACAGATATGACAGCGATGTCCCAATGGAAGAAATTATAACGACCTTTAATTCATTGATTTATTCTGGAAAAATACGTTATTGGGCTACTTCAGAATGGCCACTTGGAGCGTTAGTTGAATGTCATAATATTTGTGAAAAGTATGGTTATGAAAAGCCCATTATTGAACAATTTATTTATTCATATGCTGTCAGGAAATCTGAAAAAAATGGCGTTATGAATTTTTGTAAAGAAAAGGGTATTGGAATGCTTGGATTTTCTCCTCTTTGTCAGGGTTATCTAACAGGGAAATACCAAGATGGCATTCCTATAAATTCGCGATTGGCGAAAAGTGAAAAATTAAGTTACAAAAAAACAGGAGATTTTTATACTCAGTATAAGTCTGTAATAGATTTCTTTCTTTCTGTTTGTAATAAATATTCGGTTTCGCCTATAGTTTTGGCTATTAAATGGTGTGTTCAAAATTTTGTTTATCCTGTTATTGGCGCAAGTGCACCGTTTCAGATATTAGAAATTGTTAAGGCTCTAGATAATGAGATTCCTCAATGTATAATGGAGGAATTAAAAAGTTATTCTTTGGGAGAAAATGAATAAAAATGAACCTTTCAATATCGAATTTAGCATGGAATGAATCCGAAAATGATGCCATTTATAATTACATAAAGGAAAATGGATTTTCTGGGATTGAAATTGCTCCCAAAAAGATATTCTCCCAATTTCCGGACGGAATTCAGGAAGAAATTGATACGTTCAGGTTACAAATTAGTACCAGATATGCCCTTGAAATAGCCTCTATGCAGTCAATTTGGTTTGGATGCACGGAAAATATTTTTTCTTCCAAACAAGAAAGGACATATTTGCTAGATTATACTAAAAAAATAATAAAATTTGCGGAAAAACTTTTCTGCAAAAACATAGTATTTGGTTGTCCCAGAAACAGAGCATATACTGGAATACTTGACTATGAAATTGCTTTTTCGTTTTTTTATGACCTCGGTTGTTTTGCTATAGAACATAATACTGTTATTGCACTTGAAGCAAATCCTTTAATTTATGGTACAAATTTTTTGAATACAACATCTGACACTATTGATTTTGTAAAAAAGGTAAATTGTGACGGACTGAAAGTAAATTTAGACACGGGCACGATTATTCAAAATAATGAAAACATAACTAGTTATGCGGGTGATTTTTCACTAATTAGCCATGTACACATAAGTGAACCTAATTTGGAACTTATTCAAAAAAGACAACTACATAATATGATCGCAGATATGCTACGTCAAAATGTATACAATAATTATGTTTCGATAGAGATGAAATATTCAAATAACATTGATAAAATAAAAAAAGTAATACGATATATTAAATCAGTTTTTGATTGAAAACTCATATTACGTAAAAATGATTAAAATTGACGGATGCAAAAAGATAAGCTGCTTTTTGGACGTGGAGGCGGAAATGGTTCAGGAGGATATTGTAATAACAAACAAAAAATGGACTATTGAAAGAGTAATTTTTTATCTGGTAATTTTACTTTCCGTTACCTTTTTTTTGCTTCCTTTTGTATTGTTTGGAACAAATTCTGTTATCACAATCCATGATGGTCTGGATTTGTTCGTTCCATGGTTTAAAATGTACCATGATAACGGCCTGTTTTTTAAATTCGATGCCCCTACAAAAGGTTTCAGCGAAATGTCAACCATGTATTATAGTTATGCCGATTTTTCTCTCACGCCGTTGCTTTACTACTTATTTGATGATTTTATCGCATATACCATTAACTTTTATATTTACATTTTTTTAGGTTTCTTTTCAATGTATCTTTTACTGAGAAAGATAGGGAAAATAGATGCAGTATTAATTTATTTACTTTCATTTTGTTACACCGTGTTGCCTTTAGGTCTTAATTTCGGCATATGCGTTAATACATTGCCGCTAATAATTATTGCTTTCTCTTATTTTATGTCACATAATAAATTTTCATGGAAAGTTTTATATCTATTGTTTTATCCATTTTTTTCATCTTTTCCAATGACCGGTATTTTCATTCTGGGCTTTTGGTTTCTTGGATTAATTATACTTGGAATCAAAGACAAAAAGATCAATCTCAATCTTCTTATAGGCTTTATCCTGCTTTGTATTGGTTATATTTTGGTTGATTTAAGGCTTTTTTATGTTATGTTCGTACTTAAGACCCCGCTTAACCGTAGTATTTTTAACTTACTAGAGGTTGACAGTAGTGAAAAGATAAGAGTGTTCCTAGATAGCCTGAGAGTTTATTTTTTACACGGATATTACCACGCCACTTCATTTCAAAGAAAAATTATTGTGCCTTTTGCATTTCTTGTGTCGGTATTTTGCTTAATTATGCTGATCCTTAGACTAAAAAGCCAATCAGGGACAATGGTCTCTAGAATAAAAACAGCCGTGGCGGAAAGCGGTTTCCATGAAAAACTTTTATTTATCCTTGAATTTACAGTTTTTATTTTTTCTCTCATTGCCGCGTTATATGATTCAAAATTGTTGAATGGTTTTATTATGAAATATATTCCCGTCTTAAGCGGTTTTAACTGGGGGAGGGTATGGATTTTTAACAGAGTTTTGTGGTATGTAATTTTCGCACTTTGCTTACGATTTGTTCTTGAAATTAATCTGTTTTTTGTCTTAAAAATCAAAACCGGTAATATTTTCTGGAAAATAAAATCATGCCCGCTTATTCCTCGCTTGTGCGCCGGTATTCTAATTTGTTTTCAGCTTTTGTATATTTCATTAACTCCTGCATTATACAACGATCAATTAACCACATGGTATAACGAAATAGTAATTAAAACCGGTAATAGAAATATTAGTCCGTATATTTCCTACAAGGAATTTTTCGCGAAAAATTTATTCGAAAGAATCAAAAAAGATATTTCCTATTCTAATGAAAAAGTTGTTGCTTTTGGTTATCATCCGTCAGTGTTAATGTATAATGGGTTTAACTGTATTGACGGCTACAACAACGCGTATCCCCTGAGTTATATGCGGCGGTTCAGGACTTTAATCGCGCCCGAGCTTGAAATTAATCAATGGGCCAGGGAGTATTACGACAACTGGGGCGGCAGGATGTATTTGTTCAACTCCGAGTTGAGCCATCAACCTACAAAGGACAAAAATACTTTACCGGTAAAGCTTAATATAGATATGGATGTTTTCAAGAATGATTTTGAAGGCAAATATATTCTTTCGCGGGCTGAAATTTCCAATAGCGACACACTGGAGCTTGAGCTGAAAAACAGATACTATGATGAGGAGAGTATTTACACTATTTATCTTTATCAAACCAAGTGATCGCGAAAAAGACGGGTATAAATTTGAATATGTCTGAAGATTAATACGAATACGCATTAAGATTCTCTTTTATCATGGATCTTAATGGAAATGGCCAATAACGAATTTTTTTGTTTTCAAATAAATATTCTATTCCATTTTTTCAATGCATTTTCAGGATGATAAATATGTTCTAATACATGTGATGCTATCAGTCTATCAAAATGATTATCTGGAAAAGGAAGTACCCCCCATCTAATTTTTTGTGCATAATTTATATGAACACCTGTTCCACTTCCAATTTCTATTACTTTATCAAAAGGACAACAATCTTTTTTTATTATAAAATTCATCCTCATAAACAGTAGACGTATGATTAGAAAAATCAGGAATATCTCTCATAAATTTCCCCTCAAATAATCATTCCAGAATAGTTTAAAAGTATACTTCTTTTTGTCAATACCTATTTGTATGACTTATTTTCCATGAAAAATCTCCTAAATTCCCTCTAAATAGCGGCAAAAATCAAAATCCTCCGAATTGCGCTCTTGAAGAAGCCCCCTTTATAACATATAATCAGCCCCAATATCCAGTTCGAGGAGTGGAAATGGGTTCGGTGTTGATATGCTGAAGATTCTCCCAAAACGGCCGGTTCGCTTTTTTAACACCACCGGTCCCTGCAACCCTGAAGATCATTATATGCTACCGCCGGAGGAACGGCTTGTGGGAGCACAGCTTCACCGATATATCAGGGACAAACTCTATTGGGTACTACATGCCCCTCGGCAGACGGGGAAAACAACCTTTTTGCAAAATTGGGCGCGTGAGATAAACTCCGGTAATGAGGCGGTTGCTTGCTATGTGAGTATTGAACGCTGTCAAATATTGCCGGAACCTGAGAGGTGTATGCCTGAATTATGCAAAGCAATTCAGGAATTTGCAGGTTTTTCAAACTTGCCTGTCCCTGAATTAAAAACGAATAGACCGAATAGTATGTTGAGTGAAATATTGATTAATTTTTCATCGCTTATGGCGCCAAAACCATTGGTAATGCTGTTTGATGAGACCGATGCCCTGGAAGGTGGCGCTATGATCAGCTTTTTGCGTCAGTTGCGCGGAGGGTTTATGGAGCGCGGCGTAGGGAAATTTCCAGTGTCCATTGCGCTTGTAGGTATTAGAGACTTAAAAGACTATATAACCGCCGCTAAAGATGGAGTGCCGCCAAATCCGTTATCGCCTTTCAACATAAAAGAAGACTCTGTTCTGCTGGAGAATTTTTCTCGTGATGAAGTGAATAAATTGTTTGCCCAGCGTACTGAAGAGGCGGGGCAGCAAATAACTGAAGAAGCTCTGGAATATGTGTGGGAGCAGTCGCACGGGCAGCCGTGGATTGTCAATTCGCTTTTTAAACGCGCTACCATGCGAATATTACCGGAAAATGATTACAGTACGGTAACACTGGCTCATATCAGGGAAGCGCGGGAACAGATAATACTTGCCCGTGAGACACACCTTGATTCTCTTGCTGTCAGAATACAGGACCCGGCTATTCGTAAAGTGATGGAAAGCCTTATAACAGGAACACCTGATCCTAACCTTACCGCAAGCGAAGGTTTCCGTATTTGTATGGATTTGGGGCTTGTAATGAAGGAACGGGGTACCCCGACGGTAGCCAATCCTATTTATAAAGAAGTGCTTGCAAGGCAGTTGACCTATTCCATACAGGATGCTATCCCCGAACCTGAATGGCAATGGGAAAAGTCGGATGGTTCCCTTGATATGGACGCTCTTCTAAAACAATTTCAAAAGTTTTGGCGAAAAAATTCTGAAGTTTGGGAACAAAAATCCGATTATACCGAAGCTTTTCCACATCTGCTACTCATGGCTTTTTTACAGCGTGTACTTAACGGTGGAGGCCGAATCGAACGTGAATATGCCGCAGGATTGGGAAGGATGGATCTTGCAGTGGAATATAATAAAAAATTATTTATCATTGAGATTAAACTTGTTCGTACATATAATACCCTCGAAGAAGTTCGTGAAGAAGGTGTTTCTCAAATAATCAAATACCGTAATAGCATTGACAGCGACGTTCCCGCCTACCTTGTAATTTTTGATCGCCGGGATACGGCAAAAGGCCGTCCCTGGGATGAAAAAATCTATTGGCAGGAAGAAGCCGTTCCCAGCGGAACAGTAACGGTTGTGGGGTGTTAAAGTAATAAAATTGCAGGCTTAACAAGCTGAATCTTCCATAAATCCTTCCCTAAATCCCCTCTAAACTAACCCCCAAAAAAATCCTAAATCCCCTTGACAAAACCCGCAATATAATGCACTGTATTCCTAGTAATCCTATATGATTACTTAATTGCATCTGAGAGGAGAAACTTATGGCAAGAGTAGAAAAAATCACCGATCTTATCGGAAATACGCCGCTGGTCAAAATCAACAAGCTTAACGAGGGCGGAGCGACGATTTATGTGAAGCTGGAGAGCTTTAACCCCCTGCACAGCGTCAAGGACCGCATCGCGCTTTCGATGATTGAAGCCGCCGAAAAAGAGGGCAAAATCAAGAAGGGGACGGTCATTATCGAACCGACGAGCGGCAATACCGGTATAGGGCTGGCTTTTGTCGCGGCAGTCAAGGGCTACCGGATAATTCTGACCATGCCGGAGACCATGAGCATTGAGCGGCGCAAACTGCTCAAAGCGCTGGGAGCCGAGCTGGAGCTTACCGAAGGGGCCAAGGGCATGAAAGGGGCAATCGCAAAGGCGGAAGAATTGGCGGCTGAGACGCCCAATTCGTTCATTCCCCAGCAGTTCAACAA
>Ga0268262_10001771_pt1 | contig 26012 bp, 24 predicted proteins | sample TergutNc150P3_FD_190354 | JGI IMG/M metagenome (GOLD analysis project Ga0268262, IMG submission 190354) | Nasutitermes corniger P3 segment gut microbial community from laboratory colony in Florida, USA - Nc150 P3 (SPAdes) (version 2) | ecosystem: Host-associated > Arthropoda: Insects >... | reverse complement strand
ATCGTCCAAAAGCTGCTCCATCATCTCATTTTTAGAAACCGTCCCTGTAAGTTCAATCAAGCGGTCTGCGAGCGTGCTTTTTCCGTGGTCTATGTGGGCAATTATGCTGAAATTTCTTATGTGGTCTGTTTGCATTGGATAAAAAGGTAGAAAAAATACATCAATGCTTTGCGGAGCGGGAAAAAAAATCTTTAGCGTCTTCGATTTCGCTTGCCAAGCCCTCTTTTAAAGTGCAGTCCAAAAGTACCTCTCCAGTTTTTAGAAACAGAATTTTATCCGCTATTGTTTTGATGGAATCCAATTCGTGAGTGACTATCAAAACGGAGAGCTTCAAAGACTCCCTCAAAAAAAGCAAAAGGTCGTCTAGGGAACGGCTCGTCACTGGGTCTAGCCCCGCGCTTGGCTCATCGCAGAAAAGAAGCTCTGGGTCAAGGGCAATGGCGCGCGCAAGAGCAGCGCGCTTTTTCATTCCGCCGCTGAGTTCGCTGGGCAATTTGTCTATGGCGTGGAGCATATTCACCTTTTCCAAACGGCTCGCCACCATATCTTTTATCTCCGATTCTGGGGTTTGCGGACGGTGAAGGCGAATGGGCAAGGCCACGTTTTGAAACACCGTCAAGGAACTGAGCAACGCGCCACTCTGAAATAAAACGCCCGTGCGTTTTTGCACAGAAACAGGGATTTGCTCTTTGCCCGCTTTTATTCTTAAACCGAGAATTTCTATATCACCGGTAAATGCTTTTTCCAAACCCAGAATGTTGTTGAGAAGCGTGGATTTTCCGCAACCCGATGTACCTAAAATAGCCCGAATTTCCCCGCGCTCCATTGAAAAAGAAATATCCTGCAAAACTATTTTTTTCCCATAGCCTGCTTTTAGATGTGAGACGGAGAGGATAGGCACGGAGGTAAAATAGAAATTGCTTTTGTTCAAGGGTGCAAAACTATTCGAGGCACAGGCAAAAAGCCAAAAATCCCATAAAGTTTCAAATATATTTTTTCGCAAATTTTAATGACAGGAATTAAAAATTTTGGGATGCCAGCGGTGCTAAAAGGAATGGAAAGCCGGAGACCCTTATCCTTATTCCAAATAAAAAAACGGCTGCCATAATTTTCAAAACCCAAGTCTTTGCACAGGGAAAAAAGCGAGCCGTACCACGCAGGCGCCACAAAGCCATCAGGTTTGCCAGCATTTAGTTTTTGCCATGCTTGCAAGGCCTTGTTCAAAAGCATTTTAGAATCATCCTTGGAAAGCCCCGCGAACTCGGCCTCGGAATTTGTAAAACGCAGAGCGAGCCTACCTAGCAGGCTCCTTTTCAAATTTAAATCCGCCTTATGCCTATATCCGTGCAGGTACAAACTATACCCACGTTTTCTCCACTCCATAAGCTGAAGGGTGAATTTCTCCGCGCTGCTCTCGGAATCTTCAAAAAACGGGATTACCATCAAATTCCAGCTTATGGAGCTATCAAATTTCTGCAATTCCGTTGCTATAGCCGAAAAATTGCACACACAGACATCGTGAAACTCATGAACCGGAGAGCAAGGCATCTATTTCGTCTTGGCTTAAAATACCCTCTTCTTTCTTCTCTTCTTTTGCTGGAATGGCAGCCGCAATGGCGGAAGCATCAAAAGGGGTTGCATAGGCCTGTACCGGAGGAGCCATTGGCAAAGTCGCAGCAGGTAATACAGGCATGGCATAGGAAGAAGCACCGCTAACCCTTCGTTCCATCTGATAAAGGGACATAAAACTCTCTATTGGCAGGTCGTACGAATAACGAGGGTCCGAAACAGACTTTTCCCAAGCGTTTCTATCGTCAAATAACCATGGAAAGAATTGCAGTTGCATAATTCTTTTTAGCTCCTATACTGAAATATATATAATTTTAATCATATAAAGTTTATATTTTCTACATTTACAGAATATTTTGAGGAAACTATGAAAGCCGAATGGATTAATGCCTTTATCTTAGCCACTAGAGATACCTTCTCTAAAATGCTGAAGCTGAACGTAGAAGCTGGTAAGCCTTATTTGTTGACCGAAGAGGTGAACATAAAAGACATCTCTGGTATGATAGGTCTCAGCGGTACAATCAAAGGAGCTGTGGTTATAGGCTTTCCAGAACAAGGGGCCATAAATACGGCGAATGTATTCCTGAACGAAAAGTTTACGCAGCTTGGCCCAGATGTGAGCGATGCCGTGGGTGAGCTTGTGAATATAATAGCAGGCTATGTCAAAAAATTCATTCAAAACGAAAAATTCGGGATTTCCCTGCCATCCATAGCTAGAGGCCCAAAGCACATGGTCTATATGCCCAAGTATGCCCCGACCATAGTCATTCCGTTTACTTGCCCAGAAGTTGGTGCTTTTGTGCTTGAGGCAGCTCTTACCACAGGGCATGATTGATGCCTGATGGCCAAGGTTCTTACTCTTTAAGCAACTATCTATTCTCTGTTCAGCGGCTTGTCCGCAAGCAAATCCCCGAGGTGTGGGTCTATGGCACGGTTGCCAGTTTACAGGAAAAAGGCAAGATGGTTTATATAACCCTTGCGGAATACGAAGATGATTCCGTTTTGCCCAAGGCTTCGCTTGGGGTTGTGATGTTCGCCTCGCAATACGCAGCCTTTTGCCGTAGCTGGAATGAGCTACCTGTACCCTTTCAGATAAAAAAGGACTTGAAGATAAGGGTGCTGCTGGAGGCGGATTTTTATATACCCCACGGAAAATTTCAGTGCAAAATATTGGACATAGATACCGCGTTTACCCTTGGTGAAATTGCCATAACAAGGGCAAAGATTTGGGACAGGCTTGTTAAGGAGGAGCTGCATCGCTTAAACGGCGAGCTTGCAATGCCTCTTTTGCCCTTTAACATAGGGCTTATAACCTCCGAGAACAGCGCGGCCTGCAACGATTTTATCTCCACCATAAGAGCCTCCGGCTATGCCTTTAGCATAACCATAGTCCCCGCAAAAATGCAAGGGCAAAACACAGAAGCGGATATAATAAAGGCTCTTGACAAGCTGAAAAAATGCGAGGATTTGGATATTGTTTGCATAATAAGAGGAGGCGGAGCAAAAACCGATTTGGTGTTTTTTGACAGCTACGCCCTTTGCAGGGAGGCTGCGCTTTTCCCATTGCCTGTGATAACCGGAATTGGTCACGAAATTGACGAAAGCCTTTTGGACAGGGTTGCTCACACCCATTTGATAACCCCAACAGACTGCGCGAAGTTCTTGATAGAAAGGGTGGATTTAGCTTGGCAGAGATTGCAAACCATGTCTTTTGAGTTTGAAAATTTAATGCAGATTTTTGCAAGAGAATACGATAAGATGAGCTATAAAATTTTAACGCTCTCAAATATATGCAACAGAAAATTCATTCAGGAAAAGGAAAGGTTAACCAGGGATACCTTGGGCTTAAAGCGCGGAGCGCCAAAGATAATGGATTTTCAGATACAGGCTCTGAGGTTGTTGGAAGAAAAGGCTCACGCGGCAAATCCTGAGACCCAGCTCAAAAGAGGTTTTACCATAACCAAAAACGAAAGCGGTAAAGTTCTGCGCTCGGCAAAAGAAGCAACGGCAAGCAAGGCTTTGAGAACCGTATTCGCAGACGGCGAAGCAAGTTCTGTGGTGAGGCGTTAAAAAAATGCACAAAAACGTCAACAGTTGTTTGCAAAATTCACTTTCTTGATTTTTTTTTGCCATAACTTCCGTCTAATAGGTAGAAGGGAAAAGTATGACTCTTGAAGAACGCATAAACCATATTCTTTGCACAAGCTGTATAGAGCTTGCTGGGGAGGCTTACGAAGGAAAGTATGAATTGGATAATGGGAAGTCTATAAAAAAGTTTATACTTAACAATCTTCGAAACGTTTATACAAATTTTAGCATAGGTAACAAAATTACTCTTAGCCACGATTCAGCAGGGAAATTGGCGATACAATACAAAGATAGTGAAGCATATCAGAAATCCATAGTCCATATTCCTCAGATAATAGAAAATATGCAATTTTTGGAAGAAATGAAGCCGAGCAAGGAAAATACCAAATATGATAAATATTCATACTATATAACTCCTGTAAAGATAGACGGAGAATTTCATACTATACTAAGCACTATTGGGCATAAAGGTCAAGAGATTTATTATACACAAAATGTGTTTAAAGGAACACCAAAAGAAGTTTTCACAAAAGCAAAGAATGAGACAAACAACACGAAATATAGTAGATTAAATGAAATTTTGAAAGATACTGGTAATAAAAAAGGCGATTGGGAACTTTACCAGGGTTCTACCCAGGGTTCCCCAACCGCCTCACCGATAAATATACAAAAAATTTGAGCAACCCATTTACTATATTACCTTTGTGAGGTTTCTATGAAAATGTTCTTCAAAATACTCGTTTACACTATTGTAATATTTGCATTCTTAGGTTGCGAAGAGCTTGGTATAAATAGCCCCACAGAACCTAACACAGACTCTCAGTTGCCGGTTATGAGCGATAAAGTCATTTCTTATCAAAGAGCCAGATACCTCGATGGATTTGGGTTTGAGGGAATTGTTGGCGACACAGAAACCTTGAAATTGTGGTTCCCAAACGATTATGATGAGCAAAGAGAAAAATGTAATTATTTTGCAATATATAATGCTACTTCATCTACAGGTTCTGGTTATTTGGTTCTTGCAAGCGATATGGTTTTATATCATTTAAGACCTAGTAGCAACAGCAACGGATGTTTATCGACAACTGATATTTTTTATGATATTATGCTTGTGTGTGATGATGAGGCAAACACATTTAAAAACAACATAAACCTCAATAGCTATTATGCGGTTCCGGGTTGGGATTGCAGTAAATGGGAAACTGCTCCACCTGATGGGCATTTTCCAAATCACCCACTTCCTGTAATGCCAAAACCTGTTATGGATAGCAGGGTGGTTTCTTTTCAAAATGTTGAATATGAAAGCAATAAAATTGTTGCAAATACCGATACCTTGAAATTATGGTTTCCTAATATATTCAGCAACGGGCAGGCAAAACCCGAATGTAATTATTTCGCCATAACTTTTAACCATCGCAATACCTACTATGAACCTGCTATTCTGTCTAAAGATACTTTAAATTCAGAATACATTTTATTTGATGTACGCCCCGGCGGTACTTATGGAGAAAATTGCAAATCTGTGATAAAAAATGAGGGTTTAGTCGGTGCAATGCTTATATGCGATGATGAGGCATTTACGCTAAAAAACATCATAAAACCTCACAATATGCCTTATTATTACATTTCCCTTGGCACTTATCTTGACCCTAATTGGGATTGCGAAAGCGGAATTGGAATACCAGAGTTATTCTTTTAAATAAGGTTGGAATTTCCTAAATTATTCAAAAACACGTCTGAGGAATTATGTATAAAAGAGTTTTAGTTGCTAACAGGGGGCTTATACAGGCAGCGTGCGTACGGGCTATAAAAGGCTTGGACGCAGAGGCCGTTGCCCTTTGCGAAGATGGAGATTTTAACCAGGTTGGCGTGCGCGAGGCAAGCCGAGCTTATGTGATTAGCTCAAGCAAAAAGAGTTCCCCATATTTAGATGTTGAGCAGATTGTGAACGCCGCTGTTGAGTGCAAAGCGGATGCCGTTCACCCAGGCTACGGTTTTTTGGCTGCAAGCACGGAGTTGAACAAAAAATTAGCCGAGCGTGGCATAGCTTTTATAACATCCACTAAATTGACAAAAGGGCGCAGTTCTGGCGAGAATAAAAAATTCTTAAATGAAGCCGCCATAAAAGCCGGCATAGCTGTTCTGCCCCATAGCGAAGTTTTTAGCGATATTTCAAAACTCTCAGAAGAAGCGAAGAACGTAGGTTATCCTCTGATGGTAAAAGCTGCCGGAGCTGCCAGCGGCAGGTGCATTAGAGAGGCGAGAAACCCAGCCGAGCTGCAAACCGCCATAGACAGCGTTTTGCACCAATGCGAGCGCTTTGGCTACGAAAAAGACCTCTACCTGGAAAAAACACTGACTCACCCGCATATAATATCATTCCCTATTCTGCGCGACAAAAATGGCAGCCACGTGATTCTTCCAGAATTGGAATGTTCCGTGCAATTCCGTTTTCGCAAAATTTTGGTTGAAAGCCCAAGCCCTTCGCTTTCCAAAGAGAACAGAGGCAGAATACTATCCATGTTGCCAGCGTTTATAGATAACCTCGGTTTGGTTGGCCATATAGATGTGGAATTTTTTGTTTCCGAAAACGATGTTTATCTTTTGGATGTTAAAGAAAGCATCCAGCACTTTCACGGCGTCACCAACCTGCTCACAGGCGTGGACGTTTTGCGCGAGCAGATAAGGCTGCACTCTGGAGAATCTTTGCTTTTGCAAAAAGGCAGCATCAGAACCGATGGTTCGGTTATAGCTGTGAACATAGAGGCTATGGACCCATATAACAAATTTTCGCCATCGCCTGGAAAAATAGAGAGGATGTTCATCCCTTATGGAGAGGGGGTGGTTGTTCAAAGCCCATTTGTCTCCGGGGATACCATTTCTTCAAATTACGAATCCGTTTTGGCAAAGGTCATGGCATATTCAAGCACAAGGGCAAAAGCCATATCAAACATGGAATCCGCGCTCTCCAATTTCCGCATAGAAGGCATAAGCACAACACTTCCGTTTTTGCGCGGGATTTTGAAGCATCCGGATTTTTTAAACCTAAAGTGGACAGGAATGCACTTGAATTACGAAAGCAGGGTAAGCGAGATTTTGGAAAACATCAACTCGCGGGAAGAAGAAGAGCAAGCCGCTCTTATAGCTGCCCTTGCCCTAAGCACCGATAGCAATGCCTCCACCATTATGGCAAACGCCGAACACGGCGGTTTCTTGTGGGCAATGTTCAGAGGCAACAGAAAGTTGCAATAAAGAATGCTCTTAAACCTCCCGCTTGCCGCAGCAAAAACACAAATAGAACAGCGGTTAAAAGAGCAAAAACACCTGCTCTTAACTGCCCCAACAGGCACAGGAAAATCATCTTTTTTGCCCTGGCTTTTGGCAGGCGAAAGCGGCAAAGTAGTAGTTTTGCAACCGCGTCAATTAGCAGCAAGGGAGTTGGCAAAATTCTTAGCAAGCAATTATAACGAACCAGTTGGCGAAACAGTAGGCTACAAATTCCGCTTTGAATCCAAAACCTCAAAAAACACAAGAATTCTATTCCAAACCTACGGCAGTTTCCTTTCTGAGACTCTCAGAGTTAACAGCCGTAATGGAGAATTGAGAATGGAGAATGGAGAATATTCTCAATTAAATTGGATAATCTTCGATGAATTCCACGAACGTAGAGCGGAGATGGATTTGCTTTTGGGGGCAATGCTTGCAAAGGAGCAGCGAGTGGCTGTGCTTTCTGCTGAATTGGAAAGGGAATCGCTGGAAAATTATTTGGGAGTGAAATGCTTAAAAATTGAAAACCCCGGCTACCCTGTTGAAATAATAAGGCAGGAGATAAGAACTGGAGAGCCGCTTGCGAGCCAGGTGGAACGTGCGGTTAAGAGCGTTTTGTACAATGAGATTGGCGGGACAATTTTGGTTTTTTTGCCAGGTAAAGCGGAGATTGCCGCTTGCAGGGAGCGTGTTGCGGAAAGCCTCGGCAAAAATTCTCCCGAACTTTTTTCCCTTTTTGGCGGGCAGTTGAAAGACGAGCAGGAGAAAATTTTTGAGCCTAGCAAAAACACTCGGATAATTTTCACCACGAACATCGCGGAAACCTCGCTGACTATCCCGAATGTCCAAGCCGTTATAGATTCGGGTTTTGAGCGCATGGCTTTTGACGATTTTGCAACGGATTTGAGAACCCTGCGCCTTTCCAGAATTGCTATGCAGAACGCTGTGCAGAGAACGGGCAGGGCGGGCAGAACGCAAAAGGGTTTGTGCGTTAGGTTGTGGAGCGAGCGCGAGGAATTGAACTTTGCGCAGGCCATAAAGCCCGAACTTGAGCGGATAAACCCCGCAAGGTTTTTGCTCCAAAAAAATTTATTGGAAAGTAAGTTGGCAAAAGGCATAGCATTGCTTGGCAAAATACCTGAACAAAAGGAAAAGACCGCTTTGCAAAAACTGGCAAACCTAAACCTGATAAGCCAAAACAATATAACCGAGCTTGGCAAAAACGCTTTGCTTGTCCCTGTGCAATCGCTGGAACTAGCCTGTGCCATCGCTTTGCAAAAAACGCTTTCAAAAACAATTTTAGCCATCGCCGTGATTTTGGAAAGCGAAAACAAAAGCGGAAATATTTTGCACTTGGCGGAGGATTTTTTGGAAGGCAAAGGGAGGTGGCAACGCGAGGAAAAGCTGCATTTTGAGCAGTTGCAACGGTACGCCGCAGCCCGAATTGCAACTCCGCAAACCGCCGATGCTATAGAATTCCTTTTGCAGAGTTTTCCAAATGCCCTTGCATACAAAAGCGATGGCGAGCAGTATTACAAAACAAAAGATGGCATTTCCGTTTTTTGCGAGGCTAAGGAAAAAGCCATTTTGGTTTTGGGTCTTATGCGTAGCGAAAACATAAAACTCCAAAAGACCACGGCAAATCTCTACGCTCCTGTCCCAGAAAAATACCTCTCTAGTGGTGAGTCGCGCATGGAATTGCAATGGAAGGCCAGCCAAAAGCAGTTTGTTGCGATGAGAATCAGTTCTTTTGGCAAAGAGGAGTGTTCTGTGGACGAGCGAAAATCTCTGGAAGGGCAAACCTCCGCCGCTTGGAAACTTTTGATGGAAAAGGAGGATTTCACAAGTCAGTGGCAAACGGAAGCAAATTTAGCATTGCTCGCAAAAATGCAACTGGCTTCGCAACTATTCCCAGAACACAATTTGCCCAAATTTGATGCAGAGGATTTCTCTTTGATTATGGATGAATTTTGCAACGGAGTTTTTTTGCTGAGGGATTTGAGCGAAGAGCGGTATAGAAAAATCATTGAGGATTATTTTGGAATTCACTGGCTGGAATGGCTGCACAGAAATTTCCCTAGTTCATTGAAACTCCCAAACGGCAGAGTGGCAAAATATTTATATAACTCAGAAGGAGTGGTGGAACTCTCCGCAAGGCTCGGCGATTTTATAGGTATGCAGGGCGAGCATTTTATAGCGGAAAACCGTCTGCGGGTTCGCTACGACATTTTGGCTCCGAATTACCGCACAGTTCAAAAGACATGGAATTTAAGCGACTTTTGGCAAAACACCTATCCGCAAGTAAAAAAAGAACTCCGGGGCAGATATCCCAGGCATCCGTGGCCTTGAAATTCACACCGTTAAATAATCTCGCTTTGCCAAGCTCATAGCTATTTTCTTTTCGTAATACGCTGCTTCGTTTATAAAGGTGGGATAGCAGGTTTCGCCTTCCCAGAGGATTTCCTTGCCGTCAAAACCAAGAAATACGGGCATTCCAGTCCTTAGCTCGCAAAAATCCTTGCCCTGCAAAGCGGGATGCACCATAGCGGTTATGTTGCCTTCGCTGTCTCTTGGGTAGTCCACATTGCGCATTTCCGAGAATGTTTCAATTTTGCCGTTTATTCTTGGCAAGCCGCCACTTTTCCAAGCCTCGATGAGTTCCAAAAAGCGAAAAGCAACTCGCTCCACCTTAAAAAACAATTCCGCATCAAGCGTTCCGTGAGCTTGGGGGCCTGCCTCTATGCAGACATCTGTTTTTGCCACGGTGCCTATATAGGGCGATTCGGCGCGCTCTTCTTGTTGCAGGTAAATATGGACATCTGCAAACTCCTTTGCTATATGAGTGCAGATATTCAATATATCCGAGTCTGTATGGCTTAAAATCAGCGTAATTCCCATATTCGCCGTGGTGTTGTGCAAATCTAAAATAAAATCGGGAGCGTCTTCCGTGCCTTTTTGCCCAAGCATTGCGTTTATCACCTTTGCCCTGATATTCTCCAATCCCTCTGTTTTTGAATTGAGGTTAGACAGCGCAAAGCATCTGTTCAAATCGCAGTCTATATATCTGCGGCATTTTTCCGCCGCCGCCGGATTAGCCAAAAACCAGCCGTGTTTTTTTGCCAAATAAACGCCCGTCAGCTCGTTCCCGTGCGTCCCCCCGCAAATTATTATTTTGTTTGCAGATAGCATTTGGGGTTAATTTATAAAAAAATCCGCCCACAACGCCCCAACTAAAAGCCATCAATAAACGCCCACAGCATACGGTTGCGCCGCTTGCCTTGCGGCTAGCGGCGGCGCATTGTGTTTGCTTCGCTAACACAACGCGCTTCAGTCCTGCAAGCAACGAACACTGAACAAGTAGCTCTTACCGTAGTAGTCGTAGAAGGCGCCCTCGTCGTAGTAGCCCATACTCCGGTAGTAGGCGTCGAGGCTATCGTACTCGCTAGCACTCCACCAGTTGCCGTAGTAGCCGGCATTGCCGAAAATGCCATCGGAACTGCCAAAGAGATAGCCGTAGCCGCCCGGCAGGGCGGAAAACTCGTAAGTGTCCTCGCAAGAGTAGCTTTTGCCTGAACCGGAAGGACCGCAGCTATTCCAACCGTCTTTCGCCTTCAAATGCTCCGCAGCGCAAGAGTTGCAACTTTGGCTGTTCCAAATAAATCTGCTCAACACATCCCATTCACCTTTGCTCGGTAAATGCCAACCAAGTGGGCATACGCCGCGAACACCACTGGGAATTGCGGTGGAGCTGGCAGAACCGCCCATCGCAGTTGACCAGTCGTAAAGCCTGCCGTATCTCGTGCAGTTGTCTGGGTCATTGTTGTAACATTTACTGCCAAGAACATAGCAACCCCAATTCTTAGCCATCCAAACCTGCCCACCGATATTTACAGTCCCGTAATCGCTCGCATTGCAGGAACCGCCTGTGTATTCAACAACATTGGAGGAGCTGCTAGGGCGGGAACTGCTGGAACTGCCAGGGCGCGAGCTGGAACTGCTGAAAGAAGACGAACTAACAGGACGCGAGGAGCTGGACGACCGCAGATAGCCGCCGCAGGTGTGGTCGTGGCCATAATTGCCATAATTCGGCCCCATAACGCCATAATTCGGAGTGCAGAGGGCAACGGGCATATAGCTGCATTCCTGATAGCCAGAATAGCTATTATAAGTTAGGCAATAGGCATACGGGGACTCCCCTTCGTAGCAGTCCAAACAAGGCATGTCATCGTTGTTGCTGCAACCTAAAACAGACAATGCCGCAAGTGCCGGAAAAAGCAAAAAAACAAGTTTTCTCATAGATTTATCCCCAAGTTAATGCCAAGTGTGCGATTGTAAACGCTGCGCAAAGAATATCTAGTAGAGAAGTTACCGATACCGCTGCCATCGACAGGGCCATCGTAGTCGTAGCCGTGGCTTCCGCCGCCAAAGCCATAGTTGTAAAACGCGCCTATGTAGAACATACCTATATCAAAGCCAACGCCCGTGCTAAGGCCAATGTCAAGAAATTCAGCGTATCGATTGTCACCGGCTAGGCAAAAGCCCAAATACGGGCCTGCATTGAGCCGGAACGCGGAAAATTTGAGCGAGAGCAGCAAGGGAAGCTCAAGGTAATGAAAGGTGATTTCATCGTATGAATAGCCCTCGTGTTCATAGCCCATTCCCTTCTGGATATACATCAAGCCAGGCTGGAGATGGAACCAATTGCTCACGGCAAAATCCACCACAAGGCCAGCCTGCATGCCCAGAATATCGCGGTAATCGCCGCCTGTGCTGCCGCCGCCGCTCGCATAACTGCTCTGCTTCGTATAACTATACTCCGCATAAGTGTGCGAAAAGTTCATGCCCGCTCTGATGCCAAAAGAAACCGAGCTTTTCTTCTTCCTTGGCCCGTCATCGCCATCCTCAGCTTCATCATCGCCTTCTTCGGGCGGCTCGTAAGGCTCGTCAACAACGCACTCGTTGTTGGCCAGCTTTTTTATATCGCCCAAAAGGTCGCCTATGTTCATGCTGCCAATCGCGCTTACAAGTTTCTTGGGGTCTAGCGAACCGCCAGCGGAGGCGGCGTTCATAAGGCCCTGTATAAAATTCGTAAGGCTGCCAACGATTTTATCCTTGTTCGGGAAGCCATCGGGCAGTTCATTTTTTATCCCATCCACCGCGCACTGGGTCATAAAAGACTTAGGCTCCAGCTTTTTGCCGCCAAAGGGGTTCAGCATATCCTTTGCAAGCGTTGAGGAACAATCCTTCAGCTTGGCGGGAAAGCCATCCTTTACCTTGAAAAGAACCTCGTTGAGGTTGTACTTTTTATCGCACTGCCCGGCGGAAGCCGGCTGGGCATCCGGCGGAACCTCCTTGCCGGCAACCGCCATGCCTGCATCCGCAAACACGGAAGGGGGCGCAGAAGGCACGTAGCTCCCTGGCGGGAGCAGCTGGCGGGCAAGCTCATTGGAGACCGCCGTGAGGTCGTCAAGGGACCTGAGAGCGCGGTCTGTGGTGCCGGTTTTAATGATTTGCAAATCGGATACCTTTGCGAGACGCGCTGTTATGGAATGCGCTCCCAAGGCCTCGGTCATGCCAACAACGCAGACATACTCCGCACCGTGCCGCTTGGCGGCCTGAGCGATATATGCAACTTCATCCCTGCCGCTGTTGGCAAGCTCATTCTGAAACAGCACGGGGTCCGCTATCTCGGAATACTTGCCGCTCTGCGACATCGCGGAGAGCAGCTTGCCCCCAAGCGACTTGTTTATGCCGCCGCTCGCGCCGGATACATAGACAGCCAGTTTTGGCGGGGCTTCCTGTGCAAAGCACAGGGCAGCCACGAAAATTGCGACAAGCGTGGTTTTAGGGAGTTTGTTTATCATAGTGGGTTTCCTTTTGAAATTTCGGCGCTTTTCTCTTTTTATTGAATTACCATTTTTTTGACAAAGTTATGACATAAAGCGTTAAGGAGCAACCTCAGTGCCACCTAGACCCTCTGGTACAAGGTATAAACATCAAAGCCATGGTGGGGGTAATATAGAAAAATGAATTTCCCAGTAATTTACTATATTACCCTTATGAATAAGAATAATAACATCGTGACCAGTCTTGCTGAAACTAGCAAAATTGGCCTTGCAGGTATCTTAGCGGGTGTGTTCTGTCTTGTTTTTGCAGTGATTTTCACTATCATTCATTATGCAAAAAGCGAGACTAAATAGCTTTGCTATCGATAACGGTAAACAAACATAGCGCCGAACAAAGATTGGACAGATTTCTGCGCAAAACTTTTCCCGCTGCACCACTCGGTTTGCTCTTCACAATTTTACGCAAAAAAAAAGTGAGGGTGAATGGAGTTGCAGGGAAAGCCGCTCAAATGATGCACGAAAATGATATTGTGCAAATCTATGAGAACTTGCCGCAGGAATCAAAAAATTTTTCCGAGCAGAGAAAAACCGCTGCCAACATAAAGGAAAAACTGAACTTCGTTATGCTGAACTCGGATTTTGCAATCCTCAGCAAACCTTGCGGGCTTGCCAGCCAATCTGGGAGCGGAATAAGGGAAGAAGAATCTTTGGCGGGAATGCTTGGGATTTGGGCAAAGGAAGAGAACTTGGATTTTAAGCCTGCCCTTGTGCATCGTTTGGATAAAGAGACATCCGGCTTGATAATAGCCGCGCTTACGGGCGCAGCCCTGCGCGAATTTGGAAGCATCATAAGAGAGCGAAAAATAAAAAAAGAGTACTTGGCTCTGGTAAAAGGGAATATGCCGCAGAAAAGCGGAACAATAAACATGCCTTTGCCAGGCGATGCCAAAATTTCCGTTAGCAGATGGGTGGTGGAAAAAAGCTTTGAGGAATGTGACTTGGTGAGGGTTGGCTTGGAAACAGGGCGCAAGCACCAGATAAGGATTCATTTTGCGCAGATTGGGCACCCGCTTTTAGGGGATTCCAAACATGGGGATTTTGCGCTGAACAGAAGGTTCAAAAAGGAATTTGGGCTTTCCAGATTATTTTTGCACTCCGCATATTTGGAATTTAACTGGAATGGGAAAAAAATAAGGGTTGAAGATAAACTGCCTATGGAATTGGAAAAAATTTACTAAATTCTGTTCGTGCCCCTTATATTGATTTTTGTTTTTTTGTTTTCCTTCGCTTTTGCCGATGAAAGCGAGGTAGTTCGTTTAAACAGAGATGATTTTGTAAAAACCGCCTTAAAAAATGAGCCTAGGTTTAAAGAGAGCCAGATGTCCATTTTGGCAAAAGAAGATAGAATTGAAGCGATAAAAGCCAGTGCCTTGCTCCCAAAATTTGAATTTTCAATGCTCTCAGGAGTGGTTCCCGGTTTAAGAAAGCGCATAGACTCTGATGGCGAAACGGTTAAAATCTGGGATTTCACCGAAATGGGACCTTTCTACGGAATGAACATACAAGCAGCGCAACCTTTGAATTATGGGCAGCTGAAATTGGGGCTAAAAGCCGCGAGAGCAGATTTGCAGCAAAAAAGGATGGAACTTGAAGGAAAAGAGCATTTTAAAAAGGTAGAATTTTTGGGCTATTATTACGGCTACCTGCTCGCAACGGAAATGGATAAACTTGCACAAGACGGTTACAATCAGATGCGCAAAGCCGCTGATAAAATGGAAGAAGCCTTTGATGATGGCGATGAGAGCGTCTCGCAAATGGATATGTTGGAATTAAAAGCAGGTTTTTTTGAAATAGACAAAGCCGTTTTAGATGCGAAAGCAGGGTTGAGAAAAGCACGGTTAGCCACAAGATTCGCTCTTGACCTGCCAGATTCCACCATGTTTGAACCCGCCGATAGTGCGCTTACCGCATCTAACGATTTTGTGCCGAGTTTGGATTCCTTAAAAAAATGGGCTAACCTATATCATCCAGACATCCGCCGCCTTGCGGCGGGTTTGGAAGCGATGAGTATGCAAATGGAATTGGCTGCCGCAAGGTTTGCTCCGGAATTTTTTATAATGGGAGAATTTGAATATGCAAAATCATGGTCGGGCGATCGCACCAGCCTTTCAAAAAATACCTTTGCGCCAGACCCTGTAAATAAAATATCCGGAGCGTTTGGTATAGGAATGAGATATAGGCTCAATTTTTGGAACCAGTGGGAGCAATACAAAAGCGCTCGCACAGACCTCCGCATTTTGCGGCAAACCGAAAGCTACGCCAACAAAGGGATAGAATTGCAAATAGAGGAAAAATACGAGGATTTTCTAGTTGCAAAAAATAAATTGGAAAGTGTTAGGAGCGCTCTTAGGGCTACGGAAGGGATGTTAAAAGGGGCTGCGCTTCAATACGAGATAAATCCCAGCAAAACATCCGGGCTTTTGGCAAGCGCATATAGAAGAAACCTGCTCATGAAAAAAGATTATTACTTTGCCGTATATGAATACAATATGGCAGTAGCCAGGTTGTTCGCGCAAGCGGGGTATTCTAATTGAAAGCGAGCGGTAAATGGTTAACGGTCCTGTTATTGCTATTTTTCCCTTATGCAAATTCCAACGCAGGCACTCCGTTGCCAAACTTATACATCGCTCAAAGCAAAGGATTAACCGCAGGGATGGGTTTTGGCACAAGAAGCTATACAACTTGCGAAACTATATGGACATGGACAGGTTACGGGCAGTATTCCTATAACTCCTTTTTATCCAGTGGAGCGAGCATAATGTTTTTGGGCGGGAATTTGGATTCTGTATATAATTTCATAGACCAAAAATATTCATTAAATGCAAAATTTACTTACAATAATCCAAGTTATGTTTTTGCCATTGGTCCTGTATTCTCTTTTAAAAACACAAACCTAAGCGCTTTAAGAAAAGAATTCACCCATATAGGAGCCGAAAAAGCTCAACCCGTAGTGAGTACCGAATGCGAAGAGTTGCTCAATAGAGTGGGTTCAAGCATCGGTTACCAAAGCGGCATAGGTTTTTTGATAACACCGAGATGGGGTTTTAATTTTGGGCATAATTTAGATGTAACATTTAAAGGTGCTTATACACCTTCCTTCAGTGGCTCAATCGCCTATAGCCTGCGAGAGCTGTTCGAAAAGCTGATGGAAAACACGGAAAATGTTTGGGTATCGTTTGAGTATTCGGTAACCATGATAAGAGACAACCACAGCACCCACGATATCATCCTAGGGTTAGCAGTGGGATTTTAACCGCTTTTTTTATCCTCTTAAAATTCAATTTGCTGCCCATAGCCTTGTAGCCGTGAATTTCCCCAAGTTCTGCCAAGTTGTATTCTTTGCCGTCAATCTGCGCCATAGGAACTTCTTCGTCAAAGAACAAGAGCATGGAGCTTTCCGGGCTATCGGTTAAAAGCGAGAATTCCGTTGTTTGCGGAGCGTTTTCCAAATTGAATCTTTTAACGCAATACTGAGAACCTGCGCCGTCAAAATACAGGAGCGTGAAAATTTTTGAGCTTTCGTAGCGAGCTATGTAGAATATCTGCTGCCCCACTAAAATAGATTCGCTTGCCTCGTAAATTTTTGCCATTCCATTTTCCCTAACCGCAAGGAGTTTATCGAACTTGCCAAATTCGCCGAGGCTTTCGCCCTTGTTTGCAATGCTCACCAAGCCGGAAGGCCTGTCGAAAAACAGTTCCATATCACCGAGAGTGCTGGAGCCTTTTTTCAGCATCTTAACAGTTTTAACGGCATATTTAGTTATCAAATTCCCTATGGCATCCCTGCCTTTAACAAGGCATTCCGAAAAATCAGCAGGAATTTCCAGCTTTATCCTCGGCTGTGGTTTTAAGAAAACGGTGACGCTTTCGGCTTCGCCATTTGGGTTAGAGGTTATCCACAGGAGTTTTGAGCCAGCCGTTCCCCTGCCTATGGAATAGGCTTTTTCCCTTGTTATGCCGCCCACATTAAAGCGTTTTATATAAGCGGGGCCGTCTTTGCCATCTTGATAAATGACGTTGTAAATTCTGCGTGTGTCGTCTTTGTTGAATTTTTCCACGAGCAAAATATCTTTGCCTATAAACGCTTTATCAGAAACCTTGAACACCTTAAAAGTTCCGTCTTGGCAAAACGCGATTAAATCATCGTATTCAGAGACATCGAATAGATATTCCTCTTTCTTTAAACTTGTGCCAACAAAACCCTCTTTGCGGTGAACATATAATTTCTGATTTGATAAAGCAACGTGAATTGCGCTTACCTTGTCAAACTCCCCTATCTGCGATTTGCGTTCCCTGCCTGCACCGTATTTTCTGAGCAGCTCTTTAAACCAATTCACCGCGTAATCTATAAGATGCTCTAAATTATAAGCGGTTTCCTTTATCTGCCCATCTATCTCCTTTAAAAGCTCGTCCGCTTTTTTCTGGTCAAAGAGAGAAATTCTTCGCATCGGTATTTCAACGAGTTTTAAAATATCCTCTGTTTCCACTTTGCGGCGAAGTTTTTTGACATAAGGTTTTAAGCCATTGCCAACAAGGGTTATCATCTCCTCTTTGGTATGCGCTTTTTTAATCACTTCGTAAACTTCTTTTTCTATAAAAATCTTTTCCAAACTAACCAAATGCCAGCGTTCTTGCAAATGGTTCATTTTGTTTGTTAATTCCCATTCCAAAAGTTCCTTTGTGTGCGCCGTGCTCTTTTTTAGAATTTCCTTAGTGCCCAAAAACTGGGGTTTGTTGTCCATTATAACACAGTTGTTTGGAGCTATGGATTTTTCGCAATCGGTAAAAGCATAGAGAGCATCTATAACCGTTTGCGGGTCGCTTCCGGGCTGCAGGTGTATAACAAGTTCAACAGAGCTAGATGTGTGGTCATCTACTTTTTTTATCTTTATTTTGCCCTTTTCGTTTGCCTTTGTTATGCTATCCACAAGGCTTACGGTTGTAGTTCCAAAAGGTATTTCCCTTATCACAAGGGTTTTGGAATCCTGTTTTTCTATGCGCGCCCTCACTTTGATGCGCCCGCCACGAAGCCCATCGTTATAATCGCTCACATCTATTATGCCACCTGTTGGGAAATCCGGGTATAAATCAAACTTTTTTCCTTTAAGCACAGAAATGCTGGCTTCGCAAAGCTCGCAAAAATTATGCGACAAAATGCTGGTGCTAAGAGCTACCGCAATGCCGTCCACGCCTTGCGCAAGCACAAGAGGGAACTTAACCGGCAGGCAAACCGGCTCTTTGCTCCTGCCATCGTAGTTAGGAATCCATTCGGTTGTTTCCGGGTTAAAAAGCACTTCGATTGCAAACTGAGAAAGCCTACCTTCTATATAACGAGGCGCAGCGGGAGAATCCCCTGTTATTAGATTTCCCCAATTCCCCTGGGTTTCTATCAGCAATTTTTTTTGCCCCATATTAACAAGGGCATCGCCTATGGAAGCATCGCCGTGAGGGTGATATTGCATAGTGCGCCCAACTATGTTTGCCACCTTGTGCATTCGCTCATCGCTTCTGTTCATTTCGTAGAGCGTGTGCAAAATGCGCCTCTGCACGGGCTTTAAGCCGTCTTCGTAAGACGGCACGGCGCGGTCTAAAATAACATAGCTAGCATAATCCAAATACCAGTTATCGTAAAGATTTTCTAAATGGTCAGACATTTTTCTCCATTGCATTAGCTGAATATCAACATTGCCACAATTAAATCAAAAATTAAAATAGAAACACACGAACTAACAACTACATTCATAGTGGCAAGCCCCACGCCTTTTGCGCCAGCCCCCGCTTTTAACCCGCAATAATAGCCCAAAAGATAAATAAGAGTCCCAAACACAAAGGATTTTATCACGCCGGAAAACAAATCCCTGATGTCAAACATATATTGCATACCGGTATAATATGTATAACTGGTTATATCCAGCGCAAGAATACAGACAAGCCAGCCACCTATGAGCGCAAGGCAGTTGGATATAACGCTGAGTGCTGGAAGCATAACAAAAAACGCGACAAATCTGGGCAAAGCCAAATAGCGCATAGGGTCTAACCCCAAAACCTCATAAGCCGCCAACTCTTCCTTTTCCTTCATTGTGCCTATTTCCGCAGCGAGGGCGCTCCCAACCCGCCCCGCTAAAACCAACGCGGTTAAAATTGGCCCCAGCTCTATCAAAATCATTTTGCACGCAGCGGTTCCAACAAATTTATCTGGAACAAGGTTTCTAAATTGAAACTGAGCTTGCACGGTTGCCACCATTCCCGTAAAGATAGATGTCACAAACAGAAGCGGCAAACTGGAAACCCCAATGGATATCATCTGCCTTACGGTTAAACTCATAACACTGGGCAAATATGGGAGCCGCTTCAAAGTGGAGAGCAAGAGAACAACAACCTCGCCTATGGCGGCTATACCGTCAACAACTACATTGCCTATGCTATAAATTGGCGAAAGCGGCGTTCTCATTGGTAAGCCCCGCTAAAAGTATCATCTGGATGTTGAACCGGTGTAAATCTATGGTCTTTGAATTTGGTAAATTCACCGTGAAATTCAAGCCGAATATCCGCTGTGGGGCCATTTCTGTGCTTTGCAACTATTAAATGAGCTTCCCGTTTTTCCTCTTCTGGAATTTCATAAGCATCTTTTCCCTTTTTTTCTTTTTCCTTAGCTGGGCGGTGTATAAACCAAACCATATCGGCGTCTTGCTCTATGGAGCCTGAGTCGCGCAAATCCGAGAGCTGCGGGCGTCCGCCCGTAGGGCGATTTTCCACATTTCTGTTCAGCTGGGCAAGGGCTAGAACAGGAACCTGAAGTTCCTTTGCCAGCACTTTTAGCATACGGGAATTTTCAGCAACGCCAACTGCCCTATTTTCCGAGTTTCCATTTATCTTCATCATCTGCAAATAATCCACAACAACGAGGTCTAAATTGTTATTGTGCTTTCTTTTGAATATCCTGCACTTGGAAATCAAATCAAAAGCACGTACCTCGCTTGAATCATCTATAAAAAGCGGCATATCTTCCATATCTTTTGCTTTTGTGAGCAAAGAGTGAATGGTCCCCGTATCTATTTTCCCATGCCGCAATCTGCTTTGGTCAATTTCCGCCTCCGAGCTGAGTACTCTTATAGCCAACTGTTGTGCATTCATTTCAAGGCTAAAGAACAGCACGGTTTTGTTTTGCTTTGCCGCATTCGCGGCTATATTGAGCGCAAGCGCTGTTTTTCCCATAGAGGGACGCGCCGCTAAAATTATCAAATCTGTTTTTTGCAATCCGTTTGTCAAATTGTCCAAATCTTTGAAATCGGTTGGGCAACCGGAGAGGCTGTGTTCCCGCATAGCGAGCTTGTTCAAAAAATCCAGCGCAACCTTGCTCAAAGCCTCCGCATTCTCTTTCACCTGGTCAGACACCAAATCAAAAATTCGTTTTTCCGTAGCTTGCAAAACCTCTTCGGTATTCGCGGTTGGCTCTAAGGATTCTTTTATTGTTTCGTTGGAGGAAAAAATTAGGTTGCGTAAAATATATTTGCTGCGGATCATCTCCGCATAATAATCCACATTTGCCGCGCTGGGAACGGACTCCATCAGCGAGAAGATGTAATCTTTGCCACCCACCAACACAAGTTTACCGTTTTTTTCCAAAACATCGGCAATAGTCATAACGTCTATAGGGCTTCCGCTTTCGGTAAGCGCAACCATCGCGTTCCACACAGCCTGGTGTTTTTCCAAATAAAATTCCGTGCCATTCCTCAATATAAGCGAAACCTCGCTAAGTGATTTAGGGTCTTGGAGAATACCGCCCAAGAGCCACACCTCGGCATCTATGGCTTGCGGATATTCCTTGGAATAATAATCGGACATTCTATCTACCATACAACATCGGCACTGCTATATCCACGTGGTCGCAGTTGATATCACCTATGCCGTCCATTTCAAAAAATAGTTGTTTAACATTGTTCAAGGGAATATCCAGCGAGTATTCTTCGCCATATCCTAGCTTTCTGGTGTCTGCCAGCAAGCTGCCATCGCCAAGAACTTTTACCTGAATACCATTGCTGCAAAACTCATCTTCATTCAGCCCTATAACTGCGGTTAACCTTTTGTATTTGCCTTCCAAATTGTAACGCAACACTCCATTTGCATGAGTTCCTATTCCTTTTTTATAACGTTTTTTAGCTATTATCATAGGCCCGCCGTTAACGGATTTATCCATTTGCAAATCACCCCAGTCTTGGCGATGTTCAGAAGGAACTCCCAGCCACTCCGCATTTTCAGGGAGTTCCGCGTTTACCTCTTCTGGAGCGATAAGCGCACTCGGGCCGCCTTCTTTTAGCTTTGCAATAACAACCTTATAGTTATTTGTTATGATAGTGGAAAAAACCAAGTCCGCTGGGAATTGCTGCTCAAAGTGGTCACACACGGTGGCAATGCGGCTTTCAACGGCTTTCTTGTGATAAGTTTGGCTATCCCAGCAATCCAAACCACGCACATAATAAACTTCACCGTTGTATTTTTGCAAAAGCTCGCTCAACTTTTGATGGTTTAAGGAATTGTAATGAATGGAATTCATCCCATAGCCTATAAAATGCCCCGGCCTTGCATAAACAAATATGCGTTTTTTCACAGGCTCATTTTTCACCCATTTTAAAATTTCCGCCTCTTCCGTTGTAAGATGATTGCGATTATACATTATATTTTGTTTAAAACTTTCGCTATAGCTCAAAGTGTTCCCCCACAAAAGCACAGCACAAGCAAACACAAAAAACAAGCGATGGTTATGCGTTAAAAGACTGCTCGCTTTCTCTATTGCAAAAGCGCTCAGAAAAGCCATCAATGGGAAAATTATAAGGGTATATCTCTGATTTATTTCAATGGATAAATCGCCAGATACATTTTCAAATATCATAAAAAATTGCGGGAAGTAGAGAAGGAGAAATATCAAACTTGCGACATGAAGCCCTTTCCTGTTTTGCTGAAATTCATTTTTTGCAAAAATTATCAATAGAACAAAACCGCATAGCGCTAATATGCTGAATGAACTTAAAAACGGATTTTTTAGCAAGCCCTTGTCTAGCGGAGTGTTAACTGTTATATCCCAAGCCTGTTTTATATTGTCTATAAAATGCCCGTGCGCGCTGAATTCGCCACCCTGAAAATTATAGCCTTGATAATAACTTATTGTTAAAAGAATGGGAATGCAGAAAATGGAAATTATTAGCAAAAAAATCGAGAAAGAAGGCGCAAGGATAAACCTGCGCGCCCGTCCTTTGGTTTGCCCTAAATGCACAACACAGGTGCGGTAAAACGCAAATGCTACAAAGGCACCAAAGCAGAACACCGTCTCTTGCCTTGTTTGCGCAAAGAATGCGAGCACCAAAGCGAGCAACGCCCAATGCTTTATAGTGTTTTTATCCCACGCCCATTTAAGCAAAAAAACGCACAGCGCAAACAGCAGAGTGTAGAGCGGCTCAACCGAGACGGAGCGAAATTGAAAAAGCGTTGTGGGCTGCGCGGCAAAAATAGCGGTGGTTAAAAATGCCAAATTGTTATTGGCTGTCCACACGCGAACCGCAAGGTAGAGCAAAAAAATCGTTGCCAAAAGCAGGAATATATGCAAGGGAAAAACCCATCGCAAATCACGCCCCAAAAGAGGTATGCCAAGAGCATATAAAAAAGATTCGCCCTTGGCTTTGAAATTATGCACGCTGTTGTGGCAATTTAAATGCCCGTTATCGGTAAACTCACCCTCATTGCAAGAACCCGCTATCTGATTCGCATACATATTTTGAGCTGTGGACAAAAAAATGCTCTCATCGCTTTGAACCCTGTGCCTAGGCATAATCCAAGCCAAGCACACAAAGATGGCAAAAGCTGCGACTATGGCTACCGGTATAATGGACTCTAGCCTCTTGCCGCTGGTCACTTTCAAAAACCATTCTTTAAAATCTTTTGCCAGATTTACCACAAGCCACAATCCGAGCGCAATCTGAATTAAATAAATCCAAAACGGTAAATTAAAATCTAAATTTGAGATTAGCCCTTTTTGCCCCAGATTAGGGGCAGCGTAAATCAAAAGCGGAATGGCAAACGCAAAAAAAAGCCCTATAACATTTAAATTAGCCACTAACTTTTCTCCATTTTTTTTATGGCAATATGCTCTTTTTCAATAATGCCCTTTAACTTGCTCGGCAACTTTGCATGGTCAAAAACATCCACCGCAAACGGGAGACCCGCTTCCGCAAAAGAACGCTCAATGGTTATCATGCGCTCCGAAGAAATCACGCCGCCGCCTATGACGGCTAAATCCAAATCCGCTTCGGGGTTTGGCTCTGCTTCCGTGGTACGGGAACCAAAAGCTAGAACTTCCACATCAGGCAATTCACGGGCAAAAATTTGAAGTATGGTATCCAAATCCGTGGCTTTTATATGAAGAGGCATAGGGGGTAATTTAGTAAAATGCCAGCACCCACATAGCGGCAAAAAACGCATAAACGGCAAATGCTATAAAAGCATCTAATTTGCCGAGCGGCTCTCCCCACCTAAGCCATTTTTTAGGCGGGGCAAATCCCGCTACCGCACCCATTATCAATCCCAAAAAATGCCCTGGGATATCCACATTGCTGCTCTCATCTCCAACTCCCAAAAATACGGCGAGCAAAAACACGGCGAACCACGGGACCAAGCGTCTCCATTTATTTTCCTTTGTCAAAACCCTAACCTCTAGCGTTGCAAGAGCACCCAAGCCCGCAAAGACAGTTGTCGAAAATCCGAGCGAGTGATAATTTTTCATTATAAACGCTGTTTCCAAATTCGCAAAAGCCGCTGCCAAAACTATAAAGGGAGCAATGCGGGAAAGCGGCATTCTAGCGGATATCAGAGAGAACACAAAAAAGCCCGAAAGCAAATTAGATACCAAGTGGTAATTGCTGGAATGCAAGGTTTGAGCGGTGAAGAGCCTAAACCACTCCCCTTTCAAAATCCTGGCGGCATCTGCTGCCCCAAAATCCTTTATGTGCGGATAGTTGGATTGAAAAAATGCGCAGACCACAGGGATTAACAAAAAGCAAAGCGGTTGTAAATTTGGCTTTAACGCTGGCAACGCGATAAATTCTTTATCCCAATTTGGGTTCTCCTGTTTGTAGAGAGTAATTTGATTTTGGGCTTCTTCTGCATTGGCTTCGTGGACGTGAATTTCCCAAGGACCGAGTTCGCTTTGCAAAACTATATGGCTTATTCTTTGGCTGCTCAAAACAAGGCTAAAATCCCTTATTGTGCGCAATACACCTTGCTCCAAGCAAACATTTTCGCTCTTATGAGCTAAGGGGATCATAATGGACGATACAAGATTTGAACTTGTGACCCCTACCATGTCAAGGTAGTACTCTAACCAACTGAGCTAATCGTCCGGGCTTTGTGGTTAATATAGAAAATTGTTTTGAGTGAATGATTAAGGTTCAGCCGCCTTAAAATTGTAAATTTCTTTCCAATGATCGATAACCTCAACGGTGTCGCCTATGAAACTCAGCAGGTAATCCATTTTCTTGTAAGCCATCGGGGATTCATCTAAAGTGCTTTCATTGACGCAGGAACTCCACACTCCGCCCATTCTTTCCCTGTATTCTTCCATGGTAAAGTTTTTTTTCGACTGATTTCTCGATAAAACTCTTCCGGCTCCGTGAGGGGCAGAATAATTCCATTCTGGATTACCCTTTCCTTTGCACAGAAGCACCCCATCCGCCATGTTTATTGGGATAATGCAAGTTTCGCTTTCTTTGGCGGAAATTGCCCCTTTTCTCATTATTTTGGCATCCATGTCTATGTAGTTGTGTACGGATTCGATCAGGTTGTTTTTGTTGAAGTTTATGTCAAAATGCTTTGTCAGCTCCCATAGGATTTTGGCACGGTTGAATTCAGCGTATCTTTGAGCCAGCTCCATAGCATTTATGTATTCGTTGTAAAGCTCGCCAGACAGATAGCCTTTCTCGCCGACTTTCTTTTGGAAATGATTGGCGATTTTCAGTCCGAAGTTCCTGCTTCCAGTATGCACGGTTATGAATTTGGCCCCAGCTGAATTCTCGTTTATAGCTATGAAATGGTTGCCACCGCCAAGAGTTCCGATTGACTGCTCCACGTAATGTTCGTGGCGGAATTCCAATTTGAGCCGTTTGATAAGTTCTTTCACTTCTTCGATAAATTCGTGCATTGAGGCTTTGGTAATTTTGGACCAGGCTTCCTTGCATCTGTCTTCATCAAATCTTTTGCTGACTCCCCATCCCGAAGGAATGGTTCTGCGTACTTGGTCATCGAATTTTTTGTAATTGATGTCGATTTCTCCTATGGGATATGAAGCGACTCCGCATCCTATGTCCACGCCTATGTAATTCGGAACAGCCCATTCGCCGCTCATAGTAGAGGTGAACCCTATGCAGATGTTGTTGCCAGCGTGGCAATCGGGCATGATTCTTATTTTCTCTTTCGCCAAAAACTCGTTATCGAGTATTTCCTTAATCTGCGTTTCGCACGCTTCCTCCACTTCACTTGCATGGATTACGGCTTCAGCGTGTTTTCCGGTTAATTTATACGGCATCGGGTTTCCAATACTTGGCAAATAACGACTTCCCTAGCAATCGCCACGGCAATTTCCTTCTTGCTGGCTCTGCCTCTTTTCAAGCAAGGCTTTGGCAAGGTTGAACCTCATGTCCACGATGGCGGATTCTTCTGGCGTGAGGCCGAGAAATTCATCCACGGAACCGACTTTCCAGCCAGCCGCCTCAATACGCTTTCTTTTGTCATTGCTCATCGGAGCCTCCTTTCCAATATATACAACATATAAATTCTGGCCTAGGAAAAGAAAAGTCAATATCGTGCGTAGATGGAATTTGGAAAGAAAAGGAAGTTTCTAAATACGGAATTATCCCGTTGTAGTCAACCGTAAATGATTTAAGTTGTATTTGATTCATAAATTTATCTAAAAGCAACGCGAGAATGGAAGGTTTGAGTATAAGCACCTTCGCCTTCCGTGCATTCCTGTATCAAGAAAGTGCCCAATTCGTGCTTTTGGGAGGATTGAACTTAACAACCTATGGACTGAAAGTCCATAGGTTAAAAACAACGAATATAATTCGGCTGATTTTTGGCTAAAGCCAATTGAAAGTCAGCCGAGAATGAAATTCTCTTCGCTGTTGGGCGCTTCTTTAT
>Ga0268262_10001770_pt1 | contig 26018 bp, 22 predicted proteins | sample TergutNc150P3_FD_190354 | JGI IMG/M metagenome (GOLD analysis project Ga0268262, IMG submission 190354) | Nasutitermes corniger P3 segment gut microbial community from laboratory colony in Florida, USA - Nc150 P3 (SPAdes) (version 2) | ecosystem: Host-associated > Arthropoda: Insects >... | reverse complement strand
TGACGCGGCTATTGTAGGTGAAGAGCACTACAACACAGCCAGACGCACCCAGCAGATTTTACAGCGTTACAAAGAGTTACAGGACATAATCGCAATCTTGGGCATGGATGAACTTTCCGAAGAAGACAAACTTACCGTCTCCAGAGCCAGAAAGATTCAGCGTTTTTTCAGCCAGCCTTTCTTTGTCGGGGAAAAATTTACCGGTATTCCCGGGCGTTATGTGCCAGTCAAGGAAACCGTCCGGGGCTTCGAAATGATACTGGACGGCGAATGTGATTCAATCCCCGAACAGTCATTTTACATGGCAGGCAATATTGATGATGTTATAGGAAGGCAAAAATAATGCCCGCTCTTTTTAACTTTGAAGTTCACACGCCTCGGCGGCTCTTTTATACCGGCAAAGCACAGGCAATCACCCTAGTTCTTGAAGACGGCGAAATCGGAATCTACGCAAATCATTCCCCCTTTACCGCGCTCTCCGTCACAGGCATACTCCGCATCAAAGACGAAAGCGGCAACTGGCGCACCGCCTTTGTCTGCGGCGGCGTTTTGGAAGTGAAGGAACACAAAAACGTCCTAATGGCGGATAACGCCGAATGGCCGGAAGAAATTGACAAAGAACGTGCTCTTAAATCCAAACAAGAAGCTGAAGAAGCATTGAAAAATGTAAAATTAAAATTTAATTTTGGCAAAGCAAAAGAAGCTTTGCGCCGCGCAGAATGCAGACTAAAAATTTTAGAAACGGAAAAAAAGAAGTAACTGCTATCTGGAATTATTCAAAAGAAGAATTTCTACCACGAACCACACGAACACTCACGGACTTTTAACACACTGTCGTTGTTCGTGTTGGTTCGTGTTGGTTCGTGGTGGTTCGTGGTAAAAATTTTTTATTCAACCGCCTAATATTTCATACAGTCTTTCTAAGTCTTCCATTGAGTAATAATCAATATGTATACGGCCTTTATTCGTGTCTCCCTCTATAATTACTTTGGTTCCCAATCTGCCGATGAACTTTTCTTCCATTGCGCCTACTTCGGGAGGGCGTTTTAAAGCTTTGCCGCTATCCGCGCCTTTTGTTGTTTTGGGCTTGTTTTGTTTTTCAGTATTTACAGCCGCCGCCCGCTTTTCGGCTTCCCTAACCGAAACTTCGTTTGTAAGTATTTCCCTGTAAAGTTTATCCCTTGATGCTCCATCAGTTACAGATAACAGCGCCCTTGCGTGTCCGGAACTTACTTTACCCTCTTCAATGCTTTTTTGTATTTCAATTGGCAGCTTAAGAAGCCGTAGCGCGTTTGCGACGGTTGATCTGTTTTTTCCCACCCGCACCGCAAGCTCGTCTTGGGAAAGACTTGAAAAGTCCATTAGGTTTTTAAAAGCGGCAGCTTCTTCTATCGGGTTTAAGTCGCTGCGCTGGATGTTTTCTATTAACGAAATTTCAAGCCGTTTTTGATCGGTATAATTGCGAATGATTACAGGGACCGTATCAAGGCCGGCCAGTTTTGCGGCGCGTGTTCTGCGCTCGCCCGCGATTATTATGTAAGCGCCGTCTCCCGTGTCCGCCGCGATGATTGGCTGTATGATACCGTAAGTTTTTATCGAGTCAGCCAGTTCCTGCAGTTCGGTCTCATCAAAATTTTTACGGGGCTGGCCTGGATTGGGAACTAGTTTGCTTACCGGTAACTGAACAATGTCCTGGCCTTTGTTTCCGGAAGCGGCGGCGGGAGAGGGAACCGTTTGATTATCAACCGGAGCGGCGTTCAATTCGTTATCGTCATTATTATCCAGTAATGCGTTAAGGCCTTTTCCCAAACCGATTCTACGCGCCATTTACCCCTCCTGTTTTGCGAAGTAGTTCCTGTGCAAGAGCGTGGTATGCCCTTGCTCCCGGGCATTGCGGGTCGTAAAGAGAAATTGGCATCCCGTAAGAAGGCGCTTCTGAAAGACGGATATTTCGCGGAATGATTGTATTTAAAACCGTATCTTTATAAATGGCGCTGACCTGCTTGATTACGTCATTGGCAAGCCGGGTTCTTGGGTCGTACATTGTAAAGAAAATGCCGCCGATTTTCAAAGACGGGTTAAGTCCTTTTTGAATAAGTTTGGTTGTATGCAAAAGCTGTTTAAGCCCTTCCATGGCGAAGTACTCGCACTGCATAGGGATAAGTACCGAATCCGCGGCGGCTAGACCGTTCATCGTAAGCTGGCCAAGGCTGGGAGGGCAGTCAATCAGTATAAAGTCATATCGGTTTCTGATTGGAGTCAGGGCTTTTTTCAGGAAGAAGTTACGCTCCTTCTGGTCGATTAGCTCAACCGCCGCGCCTGAAAGATCGATGCTTGCCGGAATTACGTCCATTCTTTTAACGGCGGTATTTTTTATTGCCTGTTCCGGCGTTGCCGTGCCTGAAAGCAATTCATAGATTCCGGGTTTGGGCGGGTTTGCGCCAATGCCGCTTGAGAGGTTTGCCTGCGCGTCAAAATCAACCAAAAGGACGTTTTTTCCTGCATCCGCAAGGTACGCCCCAATATTTATTGCCGAGGTAGTTTTTCCAACGCCGCCTTTTTGGTTTACAAAGACGCAAATCTGTCCCATAGCTAAAATGTAGCAAATTAAGAAACTTTTTTCCATGCTTTTTTGTTTAAAACTGTTTATTGATTTATTATTGGGTTATAATTGAGATTTATATGGACTTTGTGGCGATAGATTTTGAAACTGCCAAAAAATCTCCGGAAAGCGCGTGTTCAGTCGGACTGGTCAAATTTCTGGACGGGAAGACGGTTGACACTTATTACTCGCTGATACGTCCGCCTAGTCTCTATATTCGTCCTGATTTTACGATGATTCATGGGTTAACTGTTGATGATGTAAGGGACGCGCCAAAGTTTAAAGATATTTGGGACAGCGGAATAAAACCGTTCATCGGCAATTTACCGCTGGCGGCGCATAATGCTGTTTTTGATATGGGCGTGCTTAGCGCGGTTCTTGGTTGGTATAAACTGGAAATCCCCGCGTTGCCGTATTTCTGTACCTGCAATCTTTCCCGTCGCACATGGCCGCATTTAAGGTCTCACGCCTTAACCGCATTGGCAAAATATTTTGGTATTGTCTATGACGCGCACAACGCGCTTGACGACGCGATGACTTGCGGTAAGTTGGTGATAATGTCTGCGGAGAAATTTGGCTGTACTAGTGTTGATGATTTGCTTTTAAGTGTTGGGTTGGGGTTTGGGAGGCTTGGGTGATGTAGAACAACGATGTATGCTTAAAGAATTTTATTCGGCATACATCTTCAAGCGCATTTAGATGTCAGACATCGTGTAACGGGTGACTGTCACCGGGGCGTGTACTAGAAAAGAAACGTCCATGAAATTGGACATACATTTATTTTTTTATTATTAAAATTTGCAGGATAGAAAATATTTTTTATTTTAAACATATCTCTTTGTTCATATATAATATGTATATTTTCTTTAATAATTTCATATTTCTTCTGGAGTGGATTATCTAATATTAAAACTAGTTTATCTTTAAATTTTTCTATTGTATCCACTTTTATAATATTTAACATACTATTTATTTTATCATTAAAAATGAACACTATAAAATGCCTATTTTTATCTTTAACTAGCCATTCAAATATATAATTCCACCAATATTTATCTGTTAAACCTATAGATAAACCAAATGCGATGATTATATTACTGTTATTTATTAATTTTCTTGCTTCAACAGCACAATTAAGTCCTAATATTTTTATTATTTCAAGTTTTACTATTTTGTGAATAAAAGCATTATTTTTTGCTAATTGTTTATTTTTTATTTGTTCTTCATTATCAACACCTAAAATTAAACCGTCTGCCAATGTACCATGTAAATGAATTATTTTCCCTATTAAATGCTTTACATTCCTTGGTGTTGTTGTTGGTATTTGGGTAGAATATTGCTTATCTCCGTACATTAATGAGGAATATTTTATGAAATTATCTAAAACAGAAGTATAATTAAAAGTTATAAAGTCATAAAATAGATTTTCGTTTACATCCATTTTATTCATGCTATCTAAAATAATTTGTTTATCTGTAGGCGGAAGATAATCATAGAATGTTGTTAGATATTTCATAAATGATTTAGCAATATTATTCATGTTATTATCATAATCAATGAGATTTTCTTGTATTTCAAACAGCTCTTTTATTATTTTAACAATATAATTATATTGATTATCGTAACTATTTATTGTTTCAGAACTAAAAGATTCTGTGTATTCACCAAATTGTAGTTCAAAATCTGACCACCATAAATCTTTATTTCTCTTTATGTTTTTTTTTAATTTTTTTATGTCTGGGTCGTCAGTTTTTTCTTCAATTATTTTTTCAGCAATGTTAGAAAATTTTGTTTTTAATCCTAAATTTAAATCAAAACCGTTTCCTATCAAGTATAAAATATTCATATTACTTTCTCCTCATATAACCTGTTATTTATATAAAAATAATTGTTGATTAGCTTTTAAGAGAAACGTCAGATTTTTCACTACTGCACGTTTAGTAAAATCAATCCTATATACCATACCTAAATTTTCGGAATTTGTTAAAGAAAATTAATATAGTCTACTTTAGGCATACATCTTGCCCCCACTTGTAAACAGAGTTTTTAGAACTTTTCTGCCGATAAATATATAATGAAACTTGTCTTTTCATTATTACTCATTTTTATCACGTTTAATGCCTTTGCCGCGCCCCTGGAAAGCGGCTATGCCCTTGCCCCCAAAGTAACCGCCTCGCCGGAAGAGCGGGCAAGAGCTTACATTGAAGCGCGGCAAAAAGTGGTAGAAGCGTCAAAAAAATACGAGGGCACTCCTTATCGCTACGGCGGGATGACTTCCAAAGGGGTAGATTGTTCAGGCTTTATCTGCCTTAGTTTCAAGGATGCGTTGGGTGTCGCCCTGCCAAGGTCGGCATCCGGGCTTTATTCATGGGCGGAAAGAACAATTATTGATGAAGCGCAGCCAGGTGATTTTTTGTTTTTTAAAACTGATAAATCGGGCAATATAACCCATGTCGGCCTGTACCTTGGGGAACGCCGCTTTATTCATGCGGCTTCCCAGGGAAATAAAACAGGGGTAATTTATTCAAGTCTTAATGAGAAATACTGGGCGAATACTTACGTTGGCGCAGGCCGCGCTTTTCCGGAAACGCCGACCAATTTATTAATTGACAATACTTCAATGGCGGGGAGTTCAGGCGCGGGCAGAAAGGGAAGCAAACAAGGCGGTACAAAAAAACCGGCGGCTCCCCCTAGTTTGGGAAGCGGCGATACACGTCTTTTAGCGGGTATTGCGTTTGCGCCAATCTTGAACGGTTTTGTTGGGGACGGAGATATATTTCGCGGTTTTGCTTCTCAGTTTAGTTTTAGTTTAGACGCCCATCCAAATGGGCGGCGAATTGTTTTTGGCCTTGAATTGAGACCGGAATATGACGGGGCTCTTGGAGTTTTTCGCCTGCCAATGACATTATCATTGGGACCTAATTATAAGTTTAGGGTCTTTGCCGGTCCTGTATTCAGTTTTGGGGACGCGTCTCTTATCGTTGACGGTAATCGGCGCCATTATTCCGGTGGAACAAGCTGGCTTGGAACCATAGGTGTAACCGCCGCGCCTTTCATTATCAGGACACAAGGGGGAGAGATTGCCCCATTCATTGAAGCCGCGTGGCAGTCGTATTTTAGCGACAACAGCAAATTCGATTTTAAATCTGATTTCTTAGCGGGTTTCCATCTTTCTACCGGAATTAGGTGGCTGATCAATATTTTATAATCTCAATTTGTGATATAATTATTTTTATGAAAGACAAAATAAAATCAAATCTGCTTGTAAACAAGTTATGTTACGCCAGCGGTGATATTTACGGCGGCGGCGCGTTTATGATCTTCAGCCTGCTGTTCATGAATTTTTTGGTATTGGTCGAAGGTCTGCCTGTTGTCGCGACTACAATCATTATTTTTATCGGAAAGCTATGGGACGCCGTAACAGACCCGATTGTTGGAAGAATATCCGATAAAACGCGCTCAAGGTTCGGAAGGCGAAGGTTATATTTCCTGATAGGAATAATACCGGTCTATTTGTCATTTGTCATGCTTTTTTATTCCTTTGGCATTGAAAGCGTAACCGCGAAGATCATTTATTATGCGTTTGCCTATATGTTTTTTGGGACGGCGTTTACCATTGTTATGGTTCCGTATAACGCCATTCTGTCTGACATAACGTCCGATTACAACGAGCGTACAAGTTATACCACGATTAGGATGGTTTTATCCGGCGCCGCGTCGCTTCTGTCCGCTGTAATACCCAGTATAATTATTAAATTGATAGGCGGAGAACATATCGGACCGAAGCAGATACCCGGCTATCTTGTCATGGCTCTTGTGTTCGGCGCGCTTTTCGCGTTAAGCTGGCTTATTGCTTTTCTTGGAACAAGGGAAAAGAAAGATTTGCCTGAACCGGAAAAAATCACGCTCAAGTACTGGTTGTCTGTTTTTGAAAATAAAGCCTACAAAAATTTCCTGGGGATATTTCTCTCTTTTCAAATAGCCGTTGATCTGGTTCTTGCGCTTTTTATTTTCTATATTGACATAGTTGTTCAGCAATATAAAAATTATGAACTTGTTGTTGGCCTGCTTCTTGTCTGCTCTATGCTCTTGATTACCGTAATGGGCGCAATTGCAAAGAAAAAAGGCAAAGCGTTTCCCATGTTAATCGGCATACCCGTATGGATAGTTTCAACGCTTAGTTTCATCTGGCTTGATTCAAGCGTCAATGTCGCTGTGCTTTGCGTACTTGCCGTGTTGATCGCCATAGGCACTTCTTCCGGCCAGCTTTCAACATGGTCAATGCTTACGGACATTTATGACATTGACGAAATACGCACCGGCCTCCGGCGTGAAGGCATTTACAGCGGAGTGACGACATTCCTTCGCAAGTTTGCCAGCGGTGTCGCTGTTCTTTTAATAGGATTCGGTCTTCAGGCTCTTGGTTTTGATCAAAATAAATACTCTGTCTTAAAAGCCAGCATCGATAATTTCGACCCCGCCTCTTACGCTCAGAGCAATGTTGTATTGGGTATAAAATGGATGTTTGTTCTCATACCGTTTACGCTTCTTGTAACCTGCCTTATCTTTACAATCAGGAATAAAATCAACAAACGGCGTTTCGACGCGGTGTTAAAGGGTATTGAAGAATTTAAAACTCACGGTAATATTGACAAATTGAGCGAACAGGAGACGGCGGATGTATTGATTGCTACGGGGGTGGGGAAGGAAAAGCTGTGGAAGAACAATTAAACGAGCGTTGTATTTACTCTATCCCCAAAAATCTGTATACTGATTAAATGAGTGATACAAATGGCTATTCTGCGCAAAATATTACCGTTTTAAAAGGACTGGAGGCAGTTCGCAAACGTCCGGGTATGTATATCGGTACAACCGGAATTGACGGTCTTCATCACCTGGTTTTTGAGGTTGTTGATAATTCTGTAGACGAGGCTATGCAGGGCTTCTGTACCAATATTGTTGTTGTTCTGGAAGGAAATGATATAGTCAGGGTCGAGGACAATGGCCGCGGTATCCCCGTGGACATTCATCCCACCGAGCATGTCAGCGCCCTGGAACTGGTAATGACAAAACTGCACGCCGGTGGTAAATTTGATAAAAAATCATACAAGGTTTCCGGCGGCTTGCACGGTGTCGGCGTTTCTGTCGTGAACGCCCTATCCGAGTGGTGCGAGGCTTATGTTCATCTTGACGGGAAAGTCTACACGCAGCGTTATAAAATTGGGGTAGCGGAAAGTCCAGCTAAGGAAATTCAACCCAATGGGCTTCCCTATTCATATTCGCCAAGCCGTAAAGGTACGGTTATCCGCTGGAAAGCCGATTCCTCTGTTTTTGAGACCACTACCCATAATTTTGACGCTCTTTCCAACCGTCTGCGGGAACTGGCTTTTCTAAACAAAGGCTTAAAAATCACTATCCGCGACGAGCGGCTTTCCACGCCTAAAGTCCACGATTTTATGTTTGAAGGCGGCGTAAAAAGTTTTGTCGAGTACTTGAACGAAAATAAAACCGTACTCTACAATGAGCCGGTTTATCTTAACGGCGTCCGCGATGACGGCCTGGGCGGTCAGGTTGAAGTGGAAACGGCTATCCAATACAACGACGGTTTTAACGAAATAATGTTTTCGTTTGTGAACGATATCAACACCCGCGAAGGCGGCACTCATCTTGTCGGGTTTAAATCCGCGCTTACCCGTACTTTAAATGAATTCCTTAAAAAGTCCAAACACGCCAAAAAGTTAGACGAAACTCTCTCCGGGGACGATGTGCGCGAAGGACTGACTGCGGTATTGTCTGTTAAGGTGCCAAACCCGCAGTTTGAAGGGCAGACAAAGGGAAAACTTGGCAATTCGGAAGTGAAGGGCATAATTGAGTCCGTTGTAAATGAACAACTGGAGCTTTTCTTTGACCAACACCCGGAAGTTATAAATAACATACTCGAAAAATCAGTGTTAGCCGCAAAGGCGCGTATTGCCGCCCGTCAGGCAAGAGACGCTACCCGCAGAAAAAACGCGATGGACAGCGCGGGACTGCCGGGAAAACTTGCCGACTGCTCCGAAAAAGACCCCGCAAAGTGCGAACTTTTTATCGTAGAGGGCGACTCCGCGGGCGGCTCCGCCAAAGGGGGCCGCGACCGCCGTACTCAGGCAATACTTCCGTTGTGGGGCAAGATGCTGAATGTTGAAAAGCAGCGTATCGAGAAAGTAATCACCAATGACAAATTACAACCTGTCATCGCAAGCATAGGCGCCGGCTGCGGCAATGAATTTGACGTTTCAAAAATCCGTTACCATAAAATTATCATCATGGCGGATGCCGACGTTGACGGCTCACATATCCGCACATTGCTTTTAACGTTCTTTTACCGTTACATGACTCCGCTTATTGAACAGGGGCATGTCTACCTTGCAATGCCGCCGCTTTACAAAGTAAGTTATGATAAAAAATCATTCTACGCTTACGATGATGCGGAAAAAGACCGTATTCTCAACGAATCGGGCAAAGACGCGGAAAAAGTATCAGTTCAGCGGTACAAAGGGTTAGGTGAAATGAATCCCGATCAGTTGTGCGACACGACAATGGACCCGAACAAGCGCAATATTATTCAAGTGCATCTGGACGATGTTCCCGAAGCGGAAAGAATTTTTACCACGCTGATGGGCGAAGTTGTCGGTCCGCGCCGTGAGTTTATCGAGGAAAACGCGCTATTGGTCAGCAATTTGGACGTGTAGTGAATAATTTTTCTAGTGTTTGAATTGAATGTTTCCTGATAATTTAAATAACAGAATTACGCAAAAAGGAAGAGGATTGTTTTTATTGTCTTTTGTATAGGTGTTTTTATAGTAATAACCGTCTTTAGGACCAAAGGTCATTGGCGCGGCCAAATAAACTTCGACGTGTGACAATGGGTTAATTTTAAAGCCAGGTATAAACTGCATTGAATCTTCAAAAGGCGCGTAACGCATCTGCGTAAAAAAAATGGGATTGACTTTTCCTCCGAACTTATAACTTAGATTCAACGCAAGATATAATTCATCTTTAAAAGAGGTTGTGTGGGCGTCATGAATATAAGTTTCCGGATTATAAATCCATGAATCTTTTTCAAAGTTATAGAATATTTCCCCGTTCAAGATGAATTTATTTTTAAATAATTCTTTTACAAAACCGAAACTTACGGCGCCGCTTGCATCAGCCGGATCATAAACGTTAATAGCGGCGAGTCCTTCGCTGTAAAACTCCGTTTTCCAAAGAGTGGTTTTTATTGATAAAAAAGCCCTTAGAGGCATGTTTTCCTGATAATACAAGCCTGTGTCAAAATCCGCCCATTCAAGGGCAAGATTATATTTGCCGCCAAAAGCAAAATCTTCCAATTCAGGAAGTTCAGGATTTACGCCCATCAGATCATATCTTGTCAGGGTAAGGAGTTGAAAACCGCCGATGCCTGTTGGTATGTCGGCCTTAAAAATAAAAGATTCTCCTGTAATGTTTTCGTTTGGAACACGCGCTAATAAATTTGTAAAAGTAAAATTTGAAGCGAGACCCCATGAATGGCTATACTTTCCTCCGCGTAAGAAAACTACATCATTGATATTATAATCAAAAAAAAAGTCTCCAAGCTTTATGTAAAAATTAGGTATCTCAAAACTAAGTACGGTTAAAATTCTGAGTGAATCATCAATTTGGGCGTTTGCGGTTAATGAACTGTTTAATTTAATATAACGATCCAGATATAAATCATGATCTTTTTCAGGAGACCAGAGAGGTTCGCGCCATCCGGGAGCGACGCCCGCCAAAAATTCATAGGACGCGTTAAATGTTATCCCTTTTTGTTTTATCAATTTATTAATTGAAACCGCAGGTTTATCGTTCTCTTGTTCTTCATTGGGCGATTCCTGCTCAGGTTTATTAAAAATATCGTCTATATCCCAATCCAGCGTATTTTTTTCCTGGGCTGAAAGAACTGTAAAAAACAGTATTCCTATGCAGGCAAATAAAAGCCTTTTCATTTGTTAACCGTTTCCAGAAAAGTTTTTGAAAAAACAGAGTCCGCTACTTTGTTAAAAGAAGGTCTTGAAATTGAAATTTGAGTTTTTTCATTTACAAATTTTCCGTTAATAACCATTCCTTGCAGCGCGTCTACAAATAAAATTTGTTTGGGAACATAACGTCCGCCAATCATGTAATAATCGGGAATTGCCGAAGTCCTAAGCAGTTGTCCGGAAAGGCTGTAATCCTCAGTTTTGCGTAACAGACCGTCTTCGCTGATCCAGATTTTCATTTTTGGGTACGTTACGTCTTTGGTAACGGCCTCAAGGGTCAGAAGCCGGCATTTAAAACGCCCCAATGTTACGTCTTCTCCGGCTGTCACTTTATAATCTTCGGACAGTGTTGATCGGGTAAAATCTGAATTTCTGGCGTTTGTATTCTGAAAACGGTCGGCATTGCTTGTGGTGTTAAAATAGCGGCTTTCCGGGTCGTAAAACCACAGAGTTTTTCCCTGCTTCAGGTATCCCTGTCCCTTGCTGATCAAAGGCTCCATTACCACAATTACGTATGTTTCGTTTGAGTCCCTTCTGAAAACTCCCGCTACTGTTTTGGAAAGCCCCTGCCCCGGTTTTTCCTGTACAATCGTGTACTCGGCGGAAAAATCAACGCCGTAATAACTGGCAAGCGAATCGACTTTAACTAACAGTTCCTGATCCGACACCGCCTGAAGGGAGGCTGCCGTAAAAAAGAACAAAACCGGTAAAATTACACATTGAATTTTTTTATACGTCATAATGGTTCTCCTGATAAAAGTTCCGGCAGGTTTTTATGTGAAGCGCGAATGGACGGCAATAACGCCATCACAAGAAGAACGATAAAAACCAACAAAATATTAACAAACATTGTCCCGGGAAGATACAGAGGCAAAAGTTTTCCATCCTTCATAAAAATCTCAAAACTGGGAAACCATGAAAAAGACATCAATGAAACCGCCCAGCTTAAAATTTGAGCCAGTAAAAAACCTGCTATTAGCGAGATAAATCCTATAACAAGAACCTCGGTCCAGAGAACCAGACGCAAATCGCTTCCGTAAAAACCGATAATCCGCATGGTCCCCAGTTCCTTTGCGCGTTCATGAAGAATCAGCCTGTATGTTACGGCGGCGCTTACAAGAATTATTATAAGCATCATAACATACAGCAAATAGGTAATAATATTCATAGCGTCTAACAACTCTGATATTTCCGATAAATATACAGGTAATGTATACAAAAAAATCCTTATTCCTTTCCATGGACGGTCTCTTTCCAAAGGCATTTGCACCCTGTCGTAAACCAGCGGACCTATCTGTATCCCCTTATTTGACAAAGCATTTTGTAATTGTACGCGTTTATGTTCGGCGGTTTCCGGTTTATCAAAAAAGAAACCGACGGAAGAACAGTCTTCGTCATTAAAATCTAAAAGCCGGTTAAGGCTTAATCTTGAAATATAAGCTTTATAATAACCAAAGATGGATGTGTCCTTTACGATTCCGCTTACAATAAACATACCGGTATTTTTCTGTCCCCAGCGGGTTTTTGTTTCCAGAATAATACTATCTCCCATTTTGGCGCCAAGCTGCCGCGCTACCGGAATTGAAAGAATAATGTCTTCGTTACCCAAAATTGAGTTGACAGGTTCTTCAAAATTCATTTTAGTCAGTAAATGCGCTTCCCTGTCCCAGTCACAACCTATCAAATATTTAAGCTTTATCGCATTACCGTTAAAATAGACAGAAGGGTCAGAATTATAGATTGTTCTTAATACGGTATACTTAGGATTTATTCCAGTGTTATCAGCCGCATTTAGAATTGTTGATTTTTCCTCTTGTCCCATATGGTAAATATAATTCATGTAAGTATTAGTATCGTATCCAATTACGACAATATCTCCGGCGTAATGCGATTGTGCGGAATAATACACATTATTGTACATTCCGTCTTTTAATGAGGTAATAAAAGTAACTACCGCAAATCCAAAGATCAGGGCAGCCATAAGAAAACCATAGCGCCGCTTGTAACGGTACAAATATTTAAGCCCCAGTTTGAAAACCGCAAAAAACTTTTCCATCATCCCCTCTGTACCGCTACTATCGGTTCTATCCGCACTGTTACTTCCACCGGATATAATGACGCCGTCAAAGAAAATAATACCGCTATAAAAAATGAAACAACGGCAGTCTGCGGTATAATTTCCAGTTTTAATACATTTCCGCCCAATAGTGAAACAATCAGTTCATTTGAGATATGAATACCAAGGCTATTAATCCAAAATATAAATAATATGCCGATTAAAAGTCCGACAAAAGCGGCAATTATGGCAATTACAAAATTTTCTGAAAAGACAAGAGAACGGATATAAGCGTCTGACGCGCCAATTGCCCTTAACGTGCCAATTTCCCTTGTTCGGCGGAAAACGGTAATTAATAAAATATTGATTACGGTGATAACGCCTGCAACGCATACTAAAAAAATTCCCGAATTAAATAATACCTGAACCAGCAGTGAAAGAATGGCGGAGTTTCCCGCCGCTACCCTCCAATTTACCGCAGTCACGCCATAAGGCTGTACTTTTTTATTCAGGGATGAGATAAATACTCCGGCAGATACTCCTTTTTTTAAACGAAGAATAATAAAATTCCAGTCTCCTCCGGTTACTTGTCCATTTTCAGTTTTAGTATCTTTTAAATAATTCTCCAACACTTCCGCTGAAAATGCGTCTCCTTCCGATTCGTCGTTAGCTGTAAACGCTTCGCCAAAAATATCATCAGGATCAACTGTCAGGAGACTGGCTGAGCTTTTACCAGCTTCAGTATTTAAATAACCGTCTTTGTCGTAACTGCCCGCCACTTGTATTGAGTTGAGTACCCTGACAGTTTGCGGATCGATGATGACAATCTCATTCATAAATTGACCGGGATTTTTATACTTGTAAATTCCGACTAACGGAACTTCCCTGATTTTAAACCCCATAGCGCCGCCGGATGTCAAAAGAAGCGGCGCACTGATATAAGGACGCTGCCCGCTGAGCATTTCAATTCTTTGCGCCCGTTCTTCCGTAATCATCGCGCCATATTCACCGGCGTTCAAAAACCGGCCTTCTTTAAGAATAATACCGGGGAAAAGCGAAAAATATGATTCTGCGTCGATACCGCACAGTAAAACCGGCTCTCTGACATTCATAAGTTCGAGATAAGCTTTACCCGACACCTGGTTTGTCATTTTGTCAATTTCAGGTTCGGCGGCGACAATCCTTGTTATTAAATCATAGGCGGGAAGAACAGGTATGTTAAAATATTCGCTGATAGCGGGAGTATTTGCGCTGAAAAGGTTCATGGTAATATCCGACGTTTTTTCCAGCGCTATGTCGCCAGTAAGGCTTTCGATATACGCCTGGCGAATACTGCGGTCTATCATTCCGATAACGCTGTTCCCGATAAAAAAAATAAAAGTGATAATCGCGATGAGCAAAATGATAATAATGTTATTTTTTTTGTTTCTGATTATATTGCGAATGGCCAGATAAAAAACCATTACTGTCTTTTCTCCGATTTGATCATACCGTCATGCAGAAAAACAACATGATTCGCCATTTCCCATATTTCCGGATCATGCGTTGAAAAAATAAAAGTTGTTTTTTCCTCACGATTTAATTTCTGCATTAAGTTTAAAACCTTTTCTCCCGTACCGGAGTCAAGATTTGCGGTCGGCTCATCGGCAATGACAATTTTTGGCATTGTAACAAGCGCCCGCGCAATGGCAACCCGTTGTTGTTCGCCGCCGGAAAGTTTCGCGGGAATATGATTTTTCCGCTTTGTGAGTCCCACTTCCTCCAACAGGTAATTTACCCTGTCGCGGCGTTCCGCCTTTGACCCGCCCTTTTTTGCTATTATCAGGGGCAATTCCACATTCTCAAAAACGCTTAAGACGGGCAGAAGGTTAAATGACTGAAATACAAACCCGATATATTCCCGCCGCAGACGCGCCAGTTCCTGTCTGTTTTGATTATTTATTTCCACATTACTTATTTCCAGATAACCGCGGCTGCATTTATCAATCAAACCTATAATATTCATCAGAGTAGTCTTGCCGGAGCCGGAAGGACCCGCAATGGAAACAAATTCGCCCTCAGTTATTTCAAGATTAATGCCTTTTAAAGCCTGAATCTCGACATTACCCATGGCGTATATTTTCCACAGATCTGTTATCCTTATTATCACTGATTATTAACTCCTAAATTGGCATTGAACTACAGTTATTATCTGTTTTATTACCATTTTTACAGGTTTTTGTCAAGGATTACTCTTTTGGGTTGTATTTTTTAGGATTTTTCCCGCCAAAACTTGATAAAGAAGGGTATTTAAGTTATTATTACGGTTAAAGAGGTACAAAGACGAAGGGTATTATAGGTTTTTTTCTTTGGAACATAAAAAGGGTCGGGTGGATACTTATCAGTTTTATTCGAAGAAACAGGCTATTGTATCTTTTCGCCAGGACTATAGTCTCAATAAAAAGAAATGGGTTCAAAGCTACAGTAAAGAAGCTTTATTTATATATTCATAGAGATTTAAAAAATAAATTTTCATCGCTTGGAAGGGAATTATTTTTATCAATTAGCGAAAGATTCTTCCAGGAAAGCGCGATATTTCCAAAACAAATAAAAATCAGTATTATTATACCGTTATTCAATACCAATGAAGAACACCTTGTTACAATGATAGAATCTGTTGAAGCCCAGACATACGCTAATTGGGAGCTGTGTTTGGTTGACGGAAGCGACAAAGAGCACGAAAATGTCAAATTTATTTGTGAAGATTATGCGTTACTGGATAATAGAATAAAATACAAAAAACTTGATGGAAATTTAGGCATATCGAGTAATTCAAACAAGGCAATAGAAATGTCCGACGGAGAGTATATCGGGCTTCTGGAACATGACGATGTGCTTCATCCTTCCGCTTTATATGAAATAATGAATGTAATCTGTACGGAAAACAGCGATTTTATCTATACGGATGAAGCGGTATTTTCTTCTAAAGGAAAGATTACATTAAAGCACTATAAACCGGATTATGCCGTTGATACTTTGTACTCACACAACTATATCAGCCGTTTTACCGTCTTTTCAAGGGCGCTTATGAATAAAGCGGGAATATTCCGCAGTGAATTTGACGGAAGCCAGGATTATGATTTGATTCTAAGGTATACGCATAATGCTTCCAGAATAAAGCACATTTCTAAATTATTGTATTTCCACAGGAAACGTGAAAAATCAAATATTGATAAAAAATTAAATGTTATTTTATCGGCGGAAAAGGCGATATCTGAGCATTTAAAAACAATAGGAATATCAGCCAGGGTAGAAAGTAAAATAGGGCTTCCCGGATATTACAGAATTATCTATGAATTAACAGAAAGACCGCTGGTCTCTTTAATAATTCCTAACAAGGATAACGCTTCTCTTTTGCGTAACTGTCTGTCGTCCATAAAGGAAAGAACAACTTATAACAATTATGAAATTATTGTTGTTGAAAATAATAGTACCGACATAGCTACTAAAAATTTCTACCAGGAATTAAAACGATATACAAATATTCGTATTGCATATTGGAAAGGAAAAGACTTTAATTTTAGTGAAATATGTAATTTAGGTTATAAGCACGCAAACGGAAAACAACTGATATTTTTAAATAATGATATTGAAATAATCACGCCTAATTGGATAGAAGAGATGCTAATGTACTGCCAAAGGGACGATGTTGGAGCGGCGGGAGCCAAGCTTTATTTCAGCAATCGGTCTATTCAACATGCCGGCGTTGCATTGGGAATTGAAGGAACAGCCGGACATATTTTTTACGGGGCGCCTTTTGGTTTTGCCGGATACATGGGAAAATTACAGATTGTCCAGAATATGAGCGCAGTAACCGGCGCTTGTATGATGGTCAAAAGAAAAATATTTGAAGATGTAGGCCTTTTTCCGCCTGAATTTCATAATTCATACAATGATGTTGATTTATGCATCAGAATCAGAAAAGCCGGATATTTAATTGTCTGGACTCCTTATGCTGAAGCCTATCATTTTGAGTCAAAATCACGCGGATATAACATAACATATGAAAAAAAGCGGAAATTGGCCGGTGAAATGGCTCTATTTAAGTCAAAATGGAAGAACGAACTTGCAGCCGGGGATCCATATTACAACTGTAATTTTTCTCTGGACAGCGCCAACTACAGAATTAAGTAAATATTATTATTTTTCTTTTAATTTTCGAAAAGTTTTAAGCATTGACTGATTAAAAGGTATATTATATACTGGTTATTTGTGAAATATGACTAAATTTGACTGATAATTTATGATACTGTTGGTATAATATGGTTATAATACCGGCAAATTCGGCAAGCTTGTTTCGGCGGCGGCTGGATTTTTTATTGAATTTTAAGAAAAAAGCCGTTTTGGAACGGTAAGGCATCTGTTTGGCTTGGTTTTTAGGTAAGAACAAGCGGATGTTTATTATTTTTTGATGTGAGCGTATATAAAAAAGTATGAATTTTATTGAAAAAACAATTTCTCGCTTACAAATTCTTTTTAAATACAGAGAACTTTTCTTCCAACTTGTATCCCGTGATATAAAACTTAAATATCGCAGGAGTTTTCTGGGCTACATCTGGAGTATGTTAAACCCCTTGTTAACCATGCTGGTAATGGTTATTGTTTTTTCAAATTTATTTGCAAAAAATGTCGTAAATTTCCCCATTTATCTTCTTATTGGGAATTTGCTCTTTACATTTATGTCAATTTCCGTATCCAGGTCGCTTCCTTCGGTATTGGGGAATGCGGGTCTTTTAAAGAAAGTTTATGTACCCAAGTATATTTTTACCCTGGCGGTGGTTACCAGTGAATTTATAACCTTTCTTTTTTCTATGGGGGCGCTTATCATTTTAATTTTTGCCACCAAAACTACCTTAACAATACGCTTTTTGTTTGTGATTATTCCTATTGTACAAATATATTTTTTCAGTATTGGGTTGGGTATGTTTATGGCCCAGGCTACTGTTTTTTTTCGGGATATGGTGTATATTTGGCAGGTTTTTTCCATTGCATGGTTGTATCTTTCCTGCATATTCTATCCGGTGAGTATTCTGCCTGACTGGCTCTACAATATTGTTACACGTTATAACCCCATGTATTTTTACATAACCTTGTTTCGTAATTTTACTTTGGAAGGTCCCAATGTAGGCAGTTTGGATCTGGCAATTCGCGGATCTGTTGCGGCTGTTATTATGTTATTTGTAGGATTAATTAGCTTTTCCTATAACAAAAATAAATTTATTTTGTATATGTGAGGTGTTTTTTGGAACCGACTGTTATTCATGTGGAAAACGCGACAGTGCGCTTTAACATAGCCTCAGAAAGAATAGATAGCATTAAAGAATATTTTGTAAAACTTATCAAAGGCAATCTTCATTTTAAGGAATTTCTTGCCCTTAAGAATATTAATTTTGAAGTGAAACAGGGAGAATCATGGGGCATAGTCGGCAGTAACGGGGCGGGAAAATCAACCCTACTAAAACTTATTTGCGGCATTATTGCTCCGAATACCGGTTCAGTTACAATTAACGGTTCTATATCCCCAATGTTGGAACTGGGAGCCGGATTTGATCCGGATTTAACCGCAGGAGAGAATATTTATCTGGAAGGCGCTCTGCTTGGTCATAGCAAGGCCTTCATGCGGGAACATTATGATGAGATAGTGGAATTTTCTGAACTTAAAGATTTCCTTGATATGCCTATTAAAAATTATTCTTCCGGTATGCAGGCCCGTATGGCATTTTCTGTGGCAACCGTGGTAGAACCAAAAATTCTTATTGTAGACGAAGTTCTTTCTGTGGGAGATGCCGCTTTTAGACGTAAATGCGAAAATCGGATACATGAAATGCTGCAAAATTCAACAACATTGCTACTCGTATCTCACAGCAATGAAATGGTTGAAAATTTATGTACTAAAGCTCTCTGGTTACGCAAGGGCGAAGCCGTAATGACAGGCGACGCCAAAGAAGTCTGCGCCGCTTATGAGGAGTATTACAAATGAAAGGTATTATTCTGGCCGGAGGCTCCGGTACAAGGCTTTTTCCGATTACTAAAGTTTTATCAAAACAACTAATACCGCTGTACGATAAACCGATGGTTTATTACCCTCTTTCCGTACTGATGCTTGCCGGGATTAGGGAAGTACTGATTATTTCTACCCCCAGGGATTTACAGTTTTTTAAGGAATTATTGGGAAATGGCGGCTGGCTGGGTATGAGCCTTGACTATAAGGTTCAGGAAACCCCAAGAGGGCTTGCTGACGCATTTATTGTGGGAGCCGATTTTATCGGTAATGGAAGCTCCGCCTTGATTTTGGGGGATAATGTTTTTTATGGACGTGGATTTGCGCAGACCTTAGGAGATATTAAAAACAGGATTGAAGAAAAAGGCGGAGGAACAATTTTTGGTTATTATGTTAAAGATCCAAAAGCCTATGGCGTTGTAGAATTTGACAAGGAAGGAAAAGCGGTTTCTATTGAAGAAAAACCCGCAATCCCTAAAAGTCATTATGCCGTACCGGGACTTTATTTTTATGATCACATGGTAATAGATATTGCAAAAAATATAAAACCTTCCGCCAGGGGCGAGATTGAAATTACCGCCGTCAATAACGCCTATCTGGAACGAGGTACGCTTACCGTAGAAACGCTTGACCGCGGTATGGCCTGGCTTGATACCGGTACTTACGACAGTTTGCTGGAAGCTGCAAACTTTATAGAAACCGTACAAAAACGGCAGGGAATGTATGTTTCCTGTATAGAGGAAATAGCCTATAACAACGGCTGGATAAGTAAAGAAAACCTTTTACAGCTTGCAAAAGAATATAAAACCGAATACGGCGAATATCTGCGGTATATCGCGGAGAATATGTAGTGTCTTTTATTTTTACTCCATGTCCAATACAAGGGTTATATGAGATACAGCCAAAAGTATTTGGAGACGCACGGGGATATTTTTTTGAGTGTTATTCCGAGCGGGATTTTCACGCTGAAGGAATTACGCTTCCCTTTGTACAGGATAACCAATCAAAGTCAGGCAAGGGTACGCTCCGAGGTTTGCATTTTCAGAAAAACCATCCACAGGGAAAATTGGTAAGAACCATACAGGGCGAAGTATTTGATGTTGCTGTAGATATACGCCCTGACTCGCCAACCAGGGGAAAATGGCACGGAGTTATTTTAGACAGCGAAAAACAAAACCAATTTTATATCCCGCCGGGCTTTGCGCATGGCTTTTTAGCATTATCGGAACAAGTTATCTTTGCCTACAAATGTACAGATTTTTATTATCCCGAAGACGAAGGCGGCATTATCTGGAATGATCCGGACATCGGCATTAAATGGCCGGACTTGGACGTTGAATATATATTATCTGATAAGGATAAAAAACAGCCATTTTTTTCATCGCTGCCAATCCGGAGTAAAAATTAATGATTTGGCTAATCGGCAACAAAGGTATGCTGGGAACAGAACTCTCTTTGCTTCTGGAAAAATACGGTTATTCATACATTGGGACTGATTGTGAAATAGACATTACCGCTCCTGCCGCTCTTGGGGATTTTATCCGGACTCAGCAAGACAGAAAACAACAAATTAACTGGATAATTAACTGCGCCGCATATACGGCGGTAGACAAGGCCGAAGACGAAACTGAAAAATGCAGAAAACTAAACACAACCGGCGCAGGCAATATCGCTTCCTGCGCAAAAAGCATTAACGCAAAATTGATACATATTTCTACAGATTATGTTTTTAACGGGCAGGGAAACAAGCCATACACGGAAGAAGACCCCACCGATCCTATAGGCGTTTACGGACTGACCAAAAGGGACGGAGAGATAAAAGTTTTTGAAGAAAATAAAAATTCATACATAATACGAACCGCCTGGCTTTACGGTAAATACGGCAATAATTTTGTTCATACAATGCTCAAACTTATGAAAGAGCGGGATAAAATAAAAGTGGTAAACGATCAAAGGGGAAGCCCTACCTGGGCTTTTGATCTGGCTGAGACGGTAATAGATTTTATCAAAGTTGGGCAAACCGGCAAGGATGTTCCCTATGGGATTTATCACTTTACAAACGAAGACGAAATTTCCTGGTTTGATTTTGCAAGGGAAATATATAATCAGGGACGCGCACTGGGCATTTTAACCAAAGACTGCGATGTTATGCCATGTACCAGCTCCGAATTTCCCGCTAAGGTAAAACGTCCCGCCTATTCTGTACTGGATAAAAATAAAATAAAAGCCGCTTTAGAAATTAACATCCCAACATGGGAAAAAAGTTTAAAAGAATTTTTGCAAAACAATAATGACCTTAAGTAATGAAGAAAAATTAAAACTAATGGGTAATCTTAACTGGGATTATCTGGATACGCATGAAGATATGCTTGCAGTAATTGAAGGGCGGCTTAAAACTTCCGGGGCTTTTACTCAGGATAAACTTTTTGTCCGATCTTTGGAACGGCTCCCCTGGCACTATGTAACGGCTCTTTGGGGAATTGAAAAAATTAAAGAATTATATACGCCTGAAATAGCAAAGCGTATTTGGCCAAAGGATAGGAGGTATCATTTTGATTTTGCCCTCGCAGTATTACGAAGAGAACCTTTACCCCTTACAAGATGGGGTGATGAACACTATAAGCAAATGTGGCACCCGGTTTTTTCTAACCGGTGGTACAGCGCTAAGCCGGGCATATTATAATCATCGTTATTCTGACGACCTTGATTTTTTTATAAATGACGATGATGATTATCCGGTTCAGGTAAAAGAAGTATTTTATAAGTTAAAAGAAGACGGTTTTTTCTGGGATACATCATTTGATTTTATAAGTGATAAAAATTTTACCAGTATTAAAGTTGGCTGGGATAAATCAGATACATTTTTAAAACTTGATTTTGTGAATGATGTAGCGCCTCATTTTGGGGATATTAATAAAACAGAGTTATTTATCAGAACAGATTCAATTCGTAATATGCTATCCAATAAATTAACCGCCTTATTTCGTTATGCCGCAAAAGATGTGGCGGATATTAGAGAAATCATGTTACACGAAAAAGTAGATTGGCAGCAAATTATTAATGATGCAAGACATAAAGAAGCAGATTTAGAAATTCCAATTATCTGTGACATTCTCCAAGGTATGCCCCAAAGTGAATTTGAGACCATTGCATGGACTAAAAAACCAAGTTGGCAGGAATTTCGCAGTGATATTGACCGGATAATACAAGAAATGATAAGTGGAGAATCACTTTAGTGCGTAACTTAAAAAATATTCTTGTAACAGGCGGTGCCGGATTTATCGGCGTTAATTTTATTCGTTTTCTATTTAGAGAAACGGTGGAAAAACCGGATTTTAAAGGCCGGATAATTAATCTGGATAGCCTTACTTACGCGGGAAACGCGGGAAGTTTAAAGGAGATAAATGAAAAATTTGGCGGCAGCAGATATTTTTTTGAACATGGCGATATTTGCGACCGCGCTTTTCTTGAATCGCTGTTTAAAAAACATGAAATTGATACCGTAGTCCACTATGCCGCCGAGAGCCATGTAGACCGCTCAATATTAGGACCGGAGGCTTTTATAAAAACCAACGTTATGGGAACATTTACCCTACTTGACGTTGCACGTAACGCATGGAAAGACAAGAAAGACGTACTTTTCCACCATATAAGTACCGATGAAGTATACGGCTCTCTGGGAGAAACAGGCTATTTTACAGAAACTACCCCTTATGATCCCCGCTCACCCTATTCCGCAAGTAAAGCGGCAAGCGATCACCTTGTAATCGCATACAACCACACCTACGGCTTGCCTGTTACCCTTTCCAACTGTTCCAACAATTACGGTCCATACCAGTTTCCTGAAAAACTTATCCCCTTGATGATCATGAATATGCTGGAAGGAAAACCGCTCCCAGTTTACGGCGACGGAAAAAATATCCGGGACTGGGTATACGTAGAAGATCACAATAACGCGGTTTGGACTATCATGCAAAAAGGCAAGGTGGGAGAAAAATACAATATTGGCGGCGAAAACGAATGGGAAAACATCAAACTGTTGAATGTTCTGATTGACATTATGGCGAATAAATCTGGCAAAGACGCCGAAAAAATACGTTCCACTATTAATTTTGTAAAAGACCGTCCCGGTCACGACCGCCGTTATGCGATTGACTGTTCCAAAATAAAAAAGGAACTTGGCTGGAAACAAACGGTAAACTTTGAAGAAGGTCTTTCGCGGACAGTAGACTGGTATTTGGCTAACAGGGAATGGATAGACAGCATACGCAGCGGTGATTATAAAAAATGGATAGAGAAGAATTATAAGGAACGGTAAGTTATAATGACAGAACAAGAATTACTGACAATTATTAACGGCGGCGAATCAAGTAAAGCGCAGTTCAAAGAACGTCTGCCCCATCCTGACAGTCTTGCACATGAGATGATTGCCTTCTCAAATTCTCATGGCGGAAAAATCATTTTTGGAGTAAACGACAAAACGGGAAAATTGAATGGACTTTCTTTTAGTGAAATTCAGCAGATAAACCAGCAAGTTGTAAATATCGCATCACAAAAGGTGTACCCGCCTGTTTATCTTGAAACGGAAACTGTTTCTGTAAAAAGTAATCAAATTGTTGTAGTAAGTATTGAAGAAGGATTATCCAAACCTTACAAAGATTCAAATGGGACTATCTATGTAAAAAACGGATCAGATAAAAGAAAAGTAACTTCAAATGATGAAATCGCGCGGTTATTGGGAAGTAAGAATTTACTTGCCGATGAAATTGAAATTTTTGATACGAGTATAAAAGATATAGATACTCATCTCTTTTCTGAGTATTTTAAGAAAGAATTTGGCCAAAGTTATGAAGAAAAAGGACTTACTTTAGAAGAAGCGCTTAGAGCAAAAAAAGTTATGCGTAACAACCATTTAACGCTTGCAGGTTTATTGTTTTTTGGAAATGAAGTTCAAAACATAAGGCCTCAATTTACAATAAAAGCGGCAATGTTTATAGGAAATGATATTGGCGGAAATAATTATAAAAGTAAACCGGAAGATTTAACCGGAACTATCCCTGAGCTTTTTAAACAGGGGATGATGTATGTAAAAAGCTGCATTAAATATCTTCAAAACGGACAGGGATTTAATTCACATGGTGTTCCTGAGGTTTCCATTATTGCACTGGAAGAAGTTCTGCAGAATGCGCTTATTCATCGTGATTATTTTAAAAACGCTCCGGTACGTTTACTTGTTTTTGATAACCGGATTGAGATAATAAGTCCCGGAAGACTGCCTAATAGTTTAACAGTTGAAGAAATAAAATATGGCAATCCTGTTATCAGAAACAATCAGTTAGCCATGTTTGCCAGTCGTACAATGCCTTACAGTGGTTTAGGCTCCGGTATACGACGCGCATATTCTGAACAGCCGGATATGGAATTGGTGAATGATGTTGATGGTGAACAGTTTATTGTGAAGTTTCCGCGAGTTTGCTGAAATTTAGCATATTCCGATGATATCAATTTAAAGAATAATATTATGAGTGATATAATTGAATATCTGAAGTAGACATCATAACAAATAATAATGTAGAAAAATAATGAAAAACAAAGATGCAGATGATTGGTTTAATAAAGGAAATAATTTTTATAAAGATAAAAATTATAAAGAAGCGCTCAAATGTTATAAGAAAGTTATAGAATTAAACCCACTTGATGTTTCTGCTCTTAATAATTTGGGAATTGTACTTTACAAGTTAGCCAAAATCAATAAAGATGTTTCTCTGTATAAAAACGCATGTAAAAAATATATCAAAGCAACGATATTAGACCCATTTGATGCTCCTGCTTTTATTAATTGGGGAGATGCACTTTACAGTTTAGCCAAAATCAATAAAGATGTTTCTCTGTATGAAAAGGCATGTAAGAAATATCACAAAGCAGCGATATTAAACCCAAATAAAATTTCAACTTTTAGAAATTGGGGAAATGCGCTTTACCGTTTAGCCAAAATTGATAAAGATGTTTCTCTGTATGAAAAAGCATGTAAAAAATATCATAAAGCAACGCAATTAGACCCAAATAATATTTCAGCTTTTAATAATTGGGGAATTGTACTTTACAATTTAGCCAAAATCAATAAAGATGTCCCTCTGTATGAAAAGGCATTTGAAAAATATGAAAGAGCAGCGCAATTAGATCCAAACTATACTTCAGCTTTTAATAATTGGGGAATTGCACTTTACAATTTAGCAAAAATTGATAAGGATGTCCCTCTGTATGAAAAGGCATTTGAAAAATATGAGAGAGCAACGCAATTAGACCCAAATAATACTTTAGCTTTTAATAATTGGGGAAATGCGCTTTACAGTTTAGCCAAACTTAATAAAGATGTCCCTCTGTATGAAAAGACATTTGAAAAATATGAAAAAGCAACACAATTAGACCCAAACTATACTTTAGCTTTTAATAATTGGGGAAATGCGCTTTACAGTTTAGCTAAACTTAATAAAAATGTCCCTCTGTATGAAAAGGCATTTGAAAAATATGAGAGAGCAGCGCAGTTAGATCCAAACAATACTTCAGCTTTTAATAATTGGGGAATTGCACTTTTCAGTTTAATCAAAATAAATAAAAATGAAGATTTTCAAGAAAAATTTAATATTTTTGATAATGCGTCCGGAAAAATAGACGATCCTGAAATCAACCTGATTAAAGGAGTGTTATTTTTTATTTTATATCAAACAGATAAAAACCAGAAATATGAAGATGGAGCTAAAGAATGTTTTAAAAAATCTAAAAAGAGCATTTTGGAGATTCTAACTTTTTTAGATAAAGATAACGAAGAAAAAATAATAAAAACAGAAATTCTTCATTCGTTATTGGATTTAAAGACTACTGAGAACGGTAAATTTTTTATAGAAACTATAGGTTCTCAATCGGAAGAAAAAATAAAAGAATACAAAGAAATTTATATTCGTTCTATTTTTATCATCAGTTTATTGCATGTAAATGATGAAAATGAAAAATCTGTGGCGCATTATCGTGAAAAAAATATTTCACAAAAGTTACTCTTTGATAATTCCAAATTCAGGTTAAATGCCATAGATTTTTCAAATGACCCATCTGAAGGAAAGACATTACTTGATTTTTTATACGGAAGAGGAAACCGCCCGGACGATGAAAAATTGAGTAATGAAGAGTATGAAGCATTTGCAGGTTGTTTTGTATTTGACTATGACAATTTGAATATGTTTCGGCTTTACGGTAAGAATGAACATGGCAATGAAGGGACAGGAT
>Ga0268262_10001769_pt1 | contig 26020 bp, 25 predicted proteins | sample TergutNc150P3_FD_190354 | JGI IMG/M metagenome (GOLD analysis project Ga0268262, IMG submission 190354) | Nasutitermes corniger P3 segment gut microbial community from laboratory colony in Florida, USA - Nc150 P3 (SPAdes) (version 2) | ecosystem: Host-associated > Arthropoda: Insects >... | reverse complement strand
GAGATACAGCAGGTGGATTATGTGCTTTGTACCCATAACCACAGCGATCACTTGAACCTTAAAACCCTGTTGCCCCTGGCAAAGACCAATCCCCTGGCCTGCTTTGTGGTCCCCTCTCCCTTTAAACGTCTGCTCGTTGAAGCAGGCATTGGAGAGGAGCGAGTCCTGGCGGCAAGGGCCGGAGAAAATATCGATCTTTTATTGCACAGCCCGAATGAAAACCAGGGCGGCGGCAAAATTGAACCTGTAACCCTGATTCCGGTACCGGCCATTCATACCCTGCATATTCAGGATGACGGCGAAAAAGACGGGAACGGCGACTATGTCTCGCTGGGTTATATTCTGAAGGGAGACAAGATATCAATATACCATTCAGGCGATACCTGGGTTACGCCGTCCCTTGTCCGCTCTCTTAAGGCTCACGCGCCCCTGGACATAGCGATCCTTCCAATAAACGGTACCGATTGGGAGCGGACAGAGGCTGCCTGTATAGGTAACATGGGTGTCCTTGATGCAGTGAAACTGGCCCGGACGCTTTCAGTTGATATTGTGTTTCCATCCCACTACGATATGATAGCGTCTAACAGAGAGAATCCGGCGCGCTTTGCTGATTCAATGTATACCCTTTGTCCGGAAAAGCGCTTCCATATCTTTGCTCCGGGCGAGCGTTTTATCTACAGGAAGGACTAAAACCGGTTTCATTGTGGTTTAAAGCGCTCTGAGCGCTTCCTCTATTGCGTCAATCAAATCATCCGGCGTGGACGCGCCCGCGCTTAGGCCGACAGTTTCATAAGCGCCAATCTCAGGCGGAATGTCGGAAACCGCTTCTGTAAGCCAGGCCGGTTTACCCATTTCCCTGGCAAGTGCAAGCAGCCTCTGGGTGTTAGCCGATTCCCTGCTTCCTGCAATAATTACAGCGTCTACGTCTGCCAGCTCTCTAAGCGCGTTTTGCCTGTCCATAGTCGCCGTGCAAATTGAATTTACTATTTGCAGCGAGGGAAAAAAGCGCTGTATGTTTTCTCCTATAGCCCGGTATTCTTCGGCTCTTAGTGTTGTCTGGGCGATAAGGGCGGTCTTCGCTTCAGGCTCACGGCGGTAAAGCTCTTCCGCGGAAGCGAAAGCTTCTTCGGCGTTACTGACCACGAAGCAGGCCGCGGAAGGGAGTATCGATGAAATCGATGAAGATGAAATTGAAGAAAAGCCGGCTTCGGCATAGCCCTTTAGTCCGGCAATCTCCCCGTGGTTTTCCTCACCCGCGATAAAAAGACGGTAACCGCTTTCGACAAAATTGCGGGCTTTGCTCTGGCTCTGCTTGACGTTCGGGCAAGTCGCGTCAAGGACATGTATTCCTTTTTTTGAAAGCTCCCTTTCTATAACAGGGGAAACCCCGTGGGCGCGAATTATTACGGTAGAATCGGGAGGCAATGATGAAAGCTCATTTTCTTTCAGACAGACAAGGCCCCGCTTTCCCAGCGATTCAAGAACTCTCGAATTATGGATAAGAGGGCCAAGTGTGTATATAGCGCCGGCACGGCCTTTTTCAAGCGAGGCCCGCTCGGCGATTTCCACTGCGCGGCGGACACCCATGCAAAAACCAAGAATTCCGGCGCGGACTACCTTCATTCAGGCACAGCGTTATGCTTTGGCGGGAGCAGGATTGAGCCTTTTCTTCTCTCTCTTTTTAGCCTGTACATCCCAAAAGTAGACAAAAGCCGTCGCAATCAAAGTTGATGTATAAAAACCTGATGTCATCCCTACCAGGAGCGCAAGGGCAAAGTCCTTCATGGAACCGGTGGTAAAAAGAAAGAGTGAAATTACCGCAAGCATGGTAGTAAAAGTAGTGATGATGGAGCGGCTGAGTGTTCCCGTAATGGAGCGGTTAAGCACATCGACAAACGCGTCATCGGGGAATATGCGGCGATTTTCCCTGACACGATCAAAGATAACGATGGTACTGTTGATCGAATAACCGAGAATAGTAAGAATTGCCGCGATGGTGGTTGTGTTGAATTCCATTCTTGTCCAAACCACGAAGGCCACGATAACAAGCGCGTCATTGAGAATGGCGATTACCGCGCCGATGGCGTACTGGGGTTTGAAGCGAATAGAGCTGTAAACAAGGATCAGCAAGAGGGTCATCGCCGTAAGAAGCCCCACCTGATCGGTGAGCTGTTTGGAAAACCTGGAACCCACATAATCCATCCGTGTTACCGCCACTTCTCCCTTTCCAAAATGATTTTCAAGCGCCGCTATGATCTTTTCAGCCGGAATGCCCCCGCCTGTGTTCCCAAATTCTTTGTCTTCCATGCGGATCATAAAGCGCCGCTCGTTGGGAGCGCCGAGGTTCTGAACCGCTACTGTTCCCAAAGGAAGCAGGCTGGCGCGTATGTCTTCAATCCTGACAGGCGCCGCGTTAGGAGGAAGATAGTGGATAACAAAAGGAATTGAGGCGTCAAGCATGGGGCTGGATTGCGCGCTCTGTATAAACGAAGCGGTACTGATACTGCCGGGGGCCGTTTCCGATACGACTATGCCCTCAATCCCCCGGAGAGCGCGTACAAGATCCTGCTGGGTGGGATAAGAAGCGAAGGCAAATCTGTCCGTTACTTCCTCCACCCCAACGCCTGAAATAACAATTTCAAGAGCGGTTCTGCTGAATGAGATTGAAGCGTTCCCGGGGCCGTTATAGGTTATACTAAAAGCTGTAGGGACTAACTGGATCTCCTGTAAAAGCCCAGCCTGAAAATCGACGCCCAGATTAAAGCCCAGCGTTAAAAAACCTGCAACGCTAAATACCGCGATAGTCGCCGATAAGAGCGCCGAGGGTAAAAAATATTTTGAAAAACGAATTATCCGTTTCATACCATATACCTACTTTATTCTCCAGCTTACGGAGAGCTTCTTGCTGCCTAGAACATCGGTACTGAAATCGAAGAGTAGCCGCGATACAAAAAGGGCGGTAAACACCGAGGAGAAAATTCCTATGGCCAGCGCAACCGCGAAACCTTTAATTGGGCCTGACCCCAACTGGGAAAGGAACAAAGCCGCGATAAATGTTGTGATGTTGGAGTCCATGATGGCCCAGAAAGCTTTGTCAAACCCGGCGTCAATCGCCGCTTTACGGCCCTTGCCGTCTCGCAATTCTTCCTTCATACGCTCAAAGATGATCACGCTGGCGTCAACGGCCATACCAATAGTAAGAATGAAACCGGCTATGCTGGGCAGGGTCAGTGTAAAATTAAACGCCGAAAGGACGCTGAACATGATGTAGAAATTCAAAATCTGAGCCATAACCGCGTTTAATCCGGCTGACCTGTAATACAAGACCATAAAGACCAGAACCGCGATAACGCCGCCCAAAAGCGCGTAAAAGCCCTGCCTGATGGTATCTTCTCCCATTGAGGCTCCGATTGACTGTTGATTGACCACTTCCAGCTCTACAGGCAAAGCTGCCGTCCTTAACATAAGCGCAATGTTGTTCGCCTCATCCGCCCCGAAACCTTCAAGCTGAACCGATTCCCTGATGGCGCTCCTTATTGTAGCGATGGACTTAACTCTGTCATCCAAAACAATTGACATGGGCTTTTCGATGTTTGCCGAGGTGAGTTTATAAAATATATCCCCGCCCTCGGAGTCCAGCAAAAACGTAACCGTAGGCCTGCCGTCAAGGCTGCTCCGGCTCACTTCGGCGCTCCTGATATGATTGCCGTCAAGACCTACTTCTTTCTTTATCGCGACATAATCGAGATTGCCGTAAGCATTCCGCCTCTGCTCATCCAGGCCGTATTGGTCTTTGGTATACACGCCGCGCATAACCACATCGGAAGGTATAATCAGCGGGTTTACCAGCTCTCCGAAAGCGTTAAATGTTTGGGCGGGATTCGCGTTGTAATACTGGTTAAAAGCGGCAGTGGCCTCTTCATCCACCAGGTGGAAAGCCAGACTGCCCTTCCCCATGATAATATCATTTATTCGCTCCGGGTCCGCTGTCCCTGGTATCTCGACGTAAATTTGATCCTTGCCCTGTTGGCGAATAACCGGCTCGGTAAGGCCGAAGCGGTCGATGCGGCTGTTCAAAACTTCAAGAGCCCGGTTTACCGCGTCCTCTCTGTCCGCGTCGTTCAGATCGCGGCCCAATTTTTCTCTAAGCGCGTCCAAATTGGCCTGCAAAACTATGCTCAGGCCGCCTGAAAGATCCAAGCCAAGCTGCACCGCGTTTTTTTGCAGATCCTTTAAGCTAAAAATACTATCCCTATAGTTGGATTCTATCGCTTCCAGCGCCTCCTGGCGGGAAGCAAAAGCCCCCAGCACAGTCTTGGCATCCCAATTCGCGGGCGCCGCTCTTTTCGAGTCCTTATAGATTTTCTTTGCCTTGGCGGTCAGAAACGCCAAATCCTCAGGCACATCGCCTCCGCTTCTGGCCCTAGAAATCAGGTCATCCAAATCCACCTGGGCTGTTTGAGACGCGTAGGTCTTTATCTGCTCACGGGAGGCCAACGCCCTGGTTTGATCCAGTTTCGGCACCCAAAAATACCAGCGTATTGTCGGAAGCAAAAAAACAAAACAAAGCGCTAAAATAATAAAAATAATTACAAAACGGTAGAGTTTACTCATGCATATTCTCCGGGAATGGCTCTAGTCTTTCTTCTCTTCTTTTTTATCGTCTTCGCTGTCTTCCTTTTCCTCTTTAGCCTGACTGGAAACACTGGAAATAGCGCTCCGGTTAAACTCCAGCTTCGTGTTTTCATCAACCTTAACGATTACTGTGCTTTCCTTGACGGACTGTATTAAGCCATGGATACCGCCAATTGTAACGACCCTGTCGCCTTTTTTAAGGGCCGAAAGCATTTTCTGGGTTTCTTTTTGCTTTTTATTTTGAGGACGAAGAATCAAAAAATAGAAAATAGCGATAATCGCGATCAAAGGCAGAAAACTGAACAATGAAGAGCCCGCCGACCCATCACCCGCCGGAGCAGCCATAAGGCGGCTTAACGATCCGAGGGACAAATAAATGAAATCCATGGTTACGTCCTTAATCTAAGAGATGAGTCAGAATAGCATAGACAAGAGCGGCGGGTCAACTGCTGCTACGCAGTTGGCACGGAAATCAATTTTACCACAAACCACACAAACCATCACGAACTTGCTGTTAGATAAACCATTTTAACCTTCAGATTCCATGAAATTAATAAGGATCAAGAGGGGAACCGCGAACCTCTGGTTCGACGCCCTTTGGGCTCGGTTGAGGAGCATGAGAGTTTTACGGTAGATATCGGAGTGACGGTTCGTGGCGTTCGCGTGGTTCGTGGTAAATTATTTGAAAATTGATTTCCGTGCGCAGTTGGCTCCAGAGCAACAGCATCCATATTAAGCATTTACTAACAGTATAAACCAGCCAGAGTGGGCGCTGCGGGCGGGCGGAAACGCAGGCCCTTTACCATCATTTCAATGCGATACAATTCCTTGGGCCTACGCCATGCTACATCATTTCCTCAACCCGCTCACCGGTTCGCAGGCATTTATTGGGCGTGTAGAGTCCGGCTTGGAAACCGGGGAATTCCAAATATTTCCACCCGCCCGCAGCGCCCACCCCGGCTGGCATACACCGTCATAAGGCAACAGCAGTTGCTCTGGTTACATTGGCTATAATCGCAATAAGACTAGCAAAGGGAGGGCAGCGGGACGCAAAAAATTTCTGGAATTCTCTATCGAAATAGACCAGAGAAAAATGCAAAAACTTAAAGTGTAATAATGGCGTCCGGCATGAGAAATATGAAGATGTCGCTGATCCATGATATTAGTAAATGCCCCGTTGCAGAAAAAAAGGCCGGACGGGGCTGTGGAGATAGATTCCTCCAGCTTTTTTGCCGTACCGCTGCCCTTCCTTTGCCGGATTTTTACAAATATATAGGTCAAATCTCAGTAACTGCTGTTGCCGTTATATCAGTATTGACCGCTTAACATCCACAAGGGAAACCCCAAAAAGGCGTTCCATTGCCGATTTGTCGGCGGAATTACCCCCTAAGCGATTGTAAGCTTCCGCCACCAATTCGATTTCTTCCTTGTTTCCGGAGTATATAGCCGCGGAATAGGCAGAGCGGAAAAGGCCTTTTTCAGCCAGTTCCTTGACAGAGAGCTTCCCGAATTTCTTTTTGGCCTGTTTATCCACTACCGCGACAGGACCATCGTAACCTATTGTAAAAATGAAATCTTCCCGGTCTAACACGGCGTATCCTAATCTTCAACGGGACTAAATTTATCTTTGCCGACGCCGCACATGGGGCAAACCCAGTCTGAAGGGAGATCTTCAAAAGCTGTCCCCGGCTTGGCGCCGCCGGCAGAGTCCCCTTCCGCCGAGTCGTAGACATAACCGCAAAGATCACAAACATACTTTTTCATTACTCTCTCCGTTATTGCAATTTTTAGTAGTTAGTAAGTACTATAAACTATTTTTTTCCTGCGTGCAAGTTTATATCTTTGGCATATTCCCATCTTGTTGTTTTTTCTGTATAATACAAACAATGAGCAGAGCGCCGAAAAAATTCCAGGTAGATCAGAGAGTGGTTTATCCCAGCCAGGGAGTGGGAATAATTAAATCAATAGAAGAGAAATCGTTTAAAGAAAATGCTGTTCTTTACTATGTGATTTACCTTGAAGTGTCCGATATGACTATCATGGTTCCGGTGGACAAAGCCGCCGGACTTGGAATACGGGCCATTGTGGCCAAGGACGAAGCGCTTAAAGCCCTGGAACTTATCAGTGAAGATTACGAGCCTGTCCCGTCGGATTGGAAGCTGCGATACCAAACAAACATTGACCTCTTAAAAAAGGGAAGCGTTATGGATATCGCCACGATTGTACGCTCGCTCTACCATAGAAGCAAGGTTAAGGAGCTGCCCATCCTTGAAAGGAAGCTCTACGATTCGGCCCTGAAGCTCCTTGAAGACGAAGTTTCCTGTTCTCTCCGCAAACCAAAAGAAGAGGTGGAGAACATGATCTTCGCGCGCCTGGAAGAGCGGTAGTTTTCTTCTCATAACATAAGGCGAGTAATGCAAACCACAGGCGCTCCTATTGCCGCAGTTATCTGCGCGGCGGGTTCTTCAAAAAGAATGGGGGGCGTAAAAAAGGAATACCTTGCCCTGCCTTCTCCTTCAAAAGAAAGTCCGCTCACAGTTTTGGGCGCGGCTGTCAGCGCCTTTGCTTCCCTTCCGCAAATCAGACACATTGTAATTGCAGTATCGCCCGGCGAAGAAAGCGAAGCGCGATCACGCCTTCCAAAAGAGCTTATTGAAAATGAACGCGTCTTCTTTGTTTCAGGCGGCAAAACCCGCCGCGCCTCTGTGCATAACGCGCTTTTATTTTTGGCATCCTATAAACCTTCGCACGTTCTGATCCACGACGGGGCCAGGCCCTGGATAAAACCGGCGCTAATCGAAAAGATCATTGAAGGGGCGATCAAGTACGGAGCGGTAATTCCGGCGCTTCCTCTTGTTGAAACCCCTAAGGAACTTAAAGCATTAGATGGGGAAGTGAAATTCATTGAACGGCATTTAAGGCGCGAAAACCTATGCGTAGTCCAGACCCCGCAGGGATTCGCTTTTCCAGAAATTCTGGCGGCCCACGAAAAAGCCGCCGAAAGAGAAGCAAAAGAAGGCTTTGAATATACAGACGACGCCGAGGTCTGGGGCGAATTTGAGGGGCAAGTGGCAGTAATTTCAGGCGAAAGCGAAAACAGGAAGATCACTTACCCGGAAGATCTGGATGCAGCAAATGGCAAAACTCCGGCAGTTACACAGAGAATCGGCATTGGAAAGGATCTGCACCGTCTGGTTAGCGGCAGAAAGTTTTTGCTTGGAGGGGTGGAGATTCCGTTTAACAAAGGGGAACTTGGTCATTCTGACGGAGACGTACTGGCACACGCGGTGTGCGACGCCATTCTGGGAGCGGCGGGACTGGGAGACATCGGAGAACTTTTCCCCGATAGCGATCCTGCCTATAAAGACGCGGATTCCATAGAACTTTTAAAACACGCCTGGCAGCGCGTAAAGGCACAGGGCTGGCGATTAGCAAACCTGGACTGCGTTGTGTGCTGTGAAAAGCCAAAGATACTTCCGCACAGGGATAAGATACGCTCTTCCCTGGCAAAAGCCCTCGACGCCGATCCTGCCCTGATTTTCGTCAAAGGCAAGACGGGGGAGGGCCTTGGCCCACTAGGCAGCGGAGAGGCTGTGGAAGCAACGGCTGTGTGCTTGATTGAAAATAGGCAGTGATCTTATTATCTGGTCTTCATATTGCATGATTAGTATTCGTATACGCTCAAATTATGCAGATTTACACTGTCATACAGTGATAGTGTAAAAGAAATATTTACAAAAATTAAATTCAGAATTTTTACCACTAACCACACCAACCAACACGAACAACGACAAGTTGGACACTACAAGTTCGTGGTCGTACCGTCCGACCGAAGCCGAAGGCTAGACCGAAGGTCTGCGGTACGCTTCGTGTGGTTCGTGGTAGAATTTTCGAGCCTTTGACTTGGCGGCTTAATATCCCCGTGTTAAGCTTCTCTGGAAATGAGCAGTAAAAAAACCATGACCACAGACCCCGACTGGGCCGCAATTTTCCGCAGCCTTGAGAAATGGCGCAAGACTTTCCTCTCCGCGCCGGACATTGAAGACACCGCCGTAACGGCCATCGCTGGTGAATACAATGAGGGGCCTGCAAAGCCCTGGGCTGTTCTTGTCTCGACCATCCTGAGCCTCCGAACCAAAGACGAAGTTACCCGTTCCGCGTCACGGCGGCTTTTGGAAAAAGCCAGGGGGCCGGAAGAGCTGCTTGCGCTGGGTATCGAGGAAACCGCCCGGCTGGCCTACCCCGCAGGGTTTTACCGGACCAAGGCGGCTAACTTGCAGAAGATTGCCGCCCTGCTGTTGGAAGAACACGGCGGGCAGGTTCCGGCGGACATGGACGCCTTGCTAAGCCTGCCGGGGGTGGGAAGAAAAACAGCCAACCTTGTGCTTACAGAGGCGTTTGACATGTACGGCATTTGCGTTGACATCCACGTTCACAGAATATGCAACAGGGCGGGCTGGCTCGCGACGCAGACGCCTGAAAAAACAGAAATCGCCCTGCGGGAAAAACTGCCGAAAAAGTACTGGAAGGGGATCAACGGACTTTTGGTGCTATACGGACAAAATATCTGCAGGCCTGTAAGCCCCTTTTGTTCCCGCTGTGTGATAAAAGACCACTGCCTGCGGACGGGCGTGGCAAAGAGCAGGTAGAGTTAAGCTTCCTTCCCGATTAAAATTCTGATCGCTTCCACCGCGGTTTTTATGCCAGGGCTTGTGTCGTGGCTGTGGGGGTTGCTCATGCCGGCGCGCTCCCTCTCCTGGTTCCACACCACGTTGAGTACACAGCCCGCCCTTGCGCCGAGAATCTGGCTCACGATGAACAGGGCGGCGCTTTCCATCTCCGAGGCAAGGCAGCCGGCTTTTATCCAGGCGTCCCACTTGTCCATTAGTTCATAGCCTACCGGTATTCGTTCGGGATCGTGCTGCCCGTAGAAAGAATCTTTGCACTGGACGATCCCCGTGTGCCATTGCGCTTTAAGCCCTTTTGCGGCTTCGACAAGGGCGTTTGTAACATCAAGGTTTGCCACCGCGGGAAATTCAACGGGAACGTACTCCTTGGAGGTGCCCTCCATGCGGATGGCTCCCGTGGCAATTACAATGTCTCCGCCCAGAACAGGCAGCGCCATGCCCCCGCAGGTACCGACCCTGATGAAATTCTTTACGCCTGTTTTGTAAAGCTCTTCCACCGCGATGGCTGTGGAAGGGCCGCCCATGCCGGTAGACATGACCATTACAGTCGCGCTAACGCCGCCATTTGGCGGCGATAATTCCCCAAGCCAGGTTGTGTACTCGCGGTTTTGATGGAAAAAACGGGGATTATCCAGATACCCGGCGATTTTCTCAACCCTGCCGGGATCGCCGGGGAGAATCGCATAAGAAGCGCCGTGGGTATCGTCAAAGTCGATGTGATATAACTTTTCCATTTTTAATCCCTTTCCCTCGGAGCCATATCCAAAACGAGCTGAACCATGCCTATTGATATCTTCTCGGCCTTTGCTATTTCTTCATCAGTCCAGCCTTGCTCCTTTAGAATGATGATGTCTCTCTTTTTTTGCTCGGACAGCGTTCCGTCGCCCACACCCGTCGTATTGCCGGATTTTTTGCCCTTTACAAGCGAGTCGGTTGCCCTGACCTGGGCCTGCGCCGCCCTGTTGAGCTCTTCAAGGCGCGTTTCAGCTTCGGCAATCCATTGCCTTGCCCTCTGCATGGATTTTATCCGCTCCTCAATTTCCTCAAGAGCGTCGTTCAGTACATCAATGCGATCCACCGCAGAAGCGGCCTTATCACTTTCGGACGAAAGCTTTTCTATGGAAATTCTCATTCTTTCCAGTTCATCGGCATACTGAACAAGTTCCCCGCCAATCTTGTCAGACAGCTTTTCTGTTTCCTGCAAGACCTTGAAATTCCTGTCTATGCCGTCGTTGGTGTTGTCCAGAATTTGGTTCTTTCTTTCAAGCCTTTGGAATTTTTCCTCGGTAGCGCCCAGAGCCTCTTCGAGTTTGCGGATCTGGAGCTGTACCCCCAGAAGGGTATCGTTCGACGCGGAAACATCCGCAAGCTTTTCTTCCACCGAGCGGGAAATCTGAAGGAAACGGTTGAAGTTCGCTTCCATATTCTCAATTCTGCGCTCTTCCGAAAAGATCTTGATCATCTTGGCGTTGATATCGTCTTCATGACGCTTGATTTTGATAAACTCGTTTTCAAGCTTGGCGGCTTCGGCCCTGCGCTGATCGAGGCGATCAATATCACCCTTAAGATCCTCAATACGGCGCTCCATTTCCAGTTTCATCGCGTTGGCCACGTCAATAAGCTTGGTTTGCTCCTTCGCTTCCCTGATGTGCCGTTCCGCGTCTTCCACCGAAGAGCGCACCGACGCGATGCGGTTGTCTGTTTCCGCGGCCAAGTCCCTGATCCGCCGATGCGCGTCTTCTACGTTTTCATCCAGGCCTTTGAGCTTGGCCGACAGTTCGTTCCAGGCGTCATCAAGCTCGCGCTGGTATTTTTTAACCGTCTCCGCCGCCGTAAGGGAATAATTCCCGATTTCATATTTGATGGAAATTTCCGCTTCTTTTCTTGTGTCCTCAAGACCGCGATCAAGCTGTTCCTTAAAGGACGAAACAGAATCATCTGCGGCTTTCATCTGATCCAGTATCCCCTCTTCAAAAGCGCTTGCCTTTGATTTTAGGCGTTCAAGCTCCAACACAAGGCGCAAATCCATGGCGGAAAGATTTTTCTTCATTTCTTCCGCCTGTTCCTGTTCCATTTCACGCAGAGCTGTTTCGGTATTTTCGCCAATCCTGGAAAGCCGCCCCTCAAGGCTGCTTTGCCACTCCATAATATGCATATCTATTTCATTACCGCGTTTGGTGAGATCGGCAAAAAAATCATTTTCAAACGATTTTAACTCGTTCGAAATATTTTCAGAGGCCGCAGCTTTCAGGGCCGCAAGTCCTTTTTCAATTTCGGTCATTTCTCCCTTAAGGTGCGCCGAGGTCAAAGAGAAGTTTTCTGTCTCGGCTTTACGTAAACCTTCCGCATCCCTCTGGTAAACGGAAAATTCATCTTTAAGGCGTCCGATTAATTCCTGCATATAATTGCGAAGCTCCGCGTCCAATTTTCTGGAATCATCGGCAAGGGTTTCCAGCCGCCGGAATTCAAGGTCCTGTGCGCGGCGGTATTCTTCCAGTTTGACATCGTTCACCTCAAGGGCCTTCTGCTTCATTTCCTCGGCGGCTTTGACAAGCAGAGCTTCCTGAGAGCTGACAATTTCATTTATGCGTAATGAAAATTCTTCTATTTGCTTTTTGGATGCGTCAAGCATTGCGGCGAAGGTTTCCAGGTCTTTCTCTCTCGCATCGCGGACAGCGTTGTCTTTGGCTTCCCAGTCGCTTCTTTCAGTATGCCATTCTTCCCGGATTTTTGTAACCAGGGTCTGTTTCATTTCCTCGGATTCTTTAACAAGCAGGGCTTCCTGAGAGCTGATAATTTCATTTACGCGCGCAGAATAATCCTCTATCTGCTTTTTGGAGGCGTCAAGCGCCAGAGCGAAGGTTTCAAGGTCTTTCTTTCTCTCGTTACGGGCTGCGCTGTCTTTTGCTTCCCAGTCGCTTCGCTCGGTATGCCACTCTTCCCGAATTTTTGTAACAAGGGTCTGCTTCATTTTTTCGGATTCTTTAAGAAGCAGGGTTTCCTGAGAACTGATAATTTCATTCACGCGCGCAGAATAATCCTCTATCTGCTTTTTGGAGGCGTCAAGCATTGCGGCGAAGGTTTCCAGGTCTTTCTTTCGCTCGTCCCGGGCTGCGTTGTCTTTGGCTTCCCAGTCGCTTCGCTCGGTACGCCATTCTTCCCGTATGTTTGTAACAAGCGTCTGCTTCATTTGCTCTGCTTCTTTAACAAGCAGGGCTTTCTGTGAACTGATAATCTCATTCACGCGCGCCGAATAATCCTCTATCTGCTTTTTGGAGGCGTCAAGCGCCAGAGCGAAGGTCTCAAGGTCTTTCTTTCGCTCGTCGCGGACAGCCTTGTCTTTGGCTTCCCAATCGCTTCGCTCGGTACGCCATTCTTCCCGTATGTTTGTAACAAGCGTCTGCTTCATTTGCTCGGCTTCTTTTACAAGCAGGGCTTCCTGGGAGCCGATAATTTCATTCACGCGCGCAGAATAATCTTCTATTTGCTTTTTGGAGGCGTCAAGCGCCGCGGCAAAGGTTTCCAGGTCTTTCTTTCGCTCCTCGCGGAGAGCGCTGTCTTTGGCTTCCCAGTCGCTTCTTTCCGAACGCCATTCTTCACGCAGATTTGCAACAAGGGCCTGCTTCATTTCCTCGGCTTCTTTTACAAGCAGAGCTTTCTGGAAACTGATAATTTCATTCACGTGCGCCGAATAATCCTCTATCTGCTTTTTGGAGGCGTCAAGCGTTGCGGCGAGTGCTTCCAGGTCTTTCTTTCGCTCGTCGCGGACAGCCTTGTCTTTGGCTTCCCAGCCGCTTCGCTCGGTATGCCATTCTTCACGCAGATTTGCAACAAGGGTCTGTTTCATTTCCTCTGCTTCTTTAACAAGCAGGGCTTCCTGGGAACTGATAATTTCATTCACATGCGCGGAAAAATCTTCTATCTGCTTTTTGAAGGCGTCAAAACTTGCGGCGAAGGTTTCAAGGTCTTTCTTTCGTTCATCGCGGGCAGCCTTGTCCATGGCTTCCCATTCGCTTCGCTCGGTACGCCATTCTTCCCGTATATTTTTAACCAGAGCCTGCTTCGCTTCCTCGGCGGCTTTAAGAAGCATAGTTTCCTGGGAACTGACAATTCCGTTTACGCGCGCGGAAAAGTCCTCTATCTGCTTTTTGGAGGCGTCAAAGCTTGCGGCGAAAATTTCCAGGTCTTTCTTTCGCTCGTCGCGGACAGCCTTGTCTTTGCTTTCCCAGTCGCTTCTCTCGGTACGCCATTCATCCTTTATGCTTTTAACCAGAGCCTGAACCTCAAGAACCCTTGCCTTGGCGCTTTCCTGATAGGTGCGCAGGCGTTCCTCTTCGGCTGTCTTAAGTTTTTGTATCCTGTCTTCGGCCTGCTCTTTCAGCTTGCCAAGGGCGGCTTCTTCCATTTTGTCCGCCCTTTTCCCTGCCTGCTCGACCGCTTTCTCCAATAATTTATTTACGTACTCCGTATCTCTGGCAAGATTTGCGGCGCGGGCTTCTTCTATTTTTATTACCGCCTGGCGGTGTTCCTCCACCTGGCGTTCGATGGTTTCCTCTGCGGCCCTTAGGTCAGAAACAGTAGAATTTACCCCCGCCATTACCGCATCCGCGGTTTTTTCAAGGGATTCGGCGTTATCTTTTTCAAACTTTCTTTCGATATCGTCAAGCACTTTCTCGTACTTTTTTTCAATAGTTACCAGTTCTTTTTCAAACTCCGCAAGCTTGTCCTTTACCGCGCTTATACGCTTTCCGGTGGCGTCTACAAAAGCGGATTCGTCGCGGACACGGTTCATGTTTTCCTGAACTCGGCTGGTCATGCTCTCAAGTTCCGCCAGGGAGCTCTCGTAAGCTTTTATCTGGCTGTCAATCCTGGTCATAGCCTGGGCTTTTTGGGCCAGCTCTTCCTCGGTCTCCTGCAAACGCTTCATCAGCTCTTTCGCGGAGTCTCTTTCCACGTTTAGGGATATGGCGTAATCCTTTACCGTTCTTTCCTGATCTTTTACAAAGTCGCCAAGCTCTTTTTTCAGCCTTTCCGAATAATCCCGGATTAATTTAAGGGTACGATTATTTCGATCCATCTGCCTGTAAAGAACGAGAATGAGGATCACAATGCCCAAAGTTATGATATTGCCCGCAGTAAAAAATCCCATTAAGTCTAATTTAGCACATAATCGCGTAATTGGCGATAGTCAGAGAATATAAAGTCAGCCTTGCGTATATTCGGCGCGGCGGAGGGACGTTTTTCCCGTCCCGGAAGAAAAGGCACGGCGCGGACAAGAGCCGCTTTCATGCCGGCTTGGTGCGCGCCCGCCACATCGTAGGAGACACTGTTTCCCACATAGAGGATCTTTTCAGGAGGCGCGCCCATACGCTTCGCGATTTCCAAAAAAGCCGCGGAATCCGGCTTTAAAAAACCTTCCCGCTCAGAACAGAGTACCGTGTCCCAATACTCGAATATTCCAAGATTTTTAAGTTTTGTTTCCGGCGGGAAATCCGAAAGCAGGCCGAGGGTTACGCCGTTTTTGCGCAAAGCGTCCAGGGTTTCCTTTACATGCGGAAAAAGCCTGATTTTCTTAAAATTATCTTCCCAGCCGCGGTAAACAAGCCTCTCCATTTTTTCCATAACCTTCTCTGTACTCTCGCCCAGGATCTCTCCCATAATTTTCGCCTGCGCTTCGTAAAAGTCGCCGCCCCTTCCCCCGCCTGATTTTCTGAGTTGTATTCTGGCCCTTCGCAAAGCTCTAAGCAGGCGCTGTTCTTTTATGATAAAAGGGATAAGGCGGAAATTGAGTCTGTAATTGGGATAAAGGGTGCCATCCAGATCAAAGGCAACAGCGGGAAATCTCATTTCTTAATCTTATATTATTATTCAGCAGGATTCCATATTAAGGTATACCGAATTTCCTTGATTTAAAACGTTTTTATCGCGAAAACCAAAGCAAACTGCATCCCCGCGCAGTAATAGGGGTAAGAATACTTTTTTTGGGGAAGTCTAATGGGGAAAGAAAAGAAACCTGGAAAAGAGACAACCATGAAAGAGAACATGGGGAAATTAATGCTTGACTTGGGCAAGCTGGTAGTTGGAGGTATAATTATCGGCGGTATCTTGCGTGGCGCAATACCTCAGGTTATACTAATCACAAGCGGGTCTGTAGCGGCGTTAGGATTATTTATATTTGGGCTTTTATGGACGATGAAAGAAAAGAAGGAAGACAAGGAGTAACCGATGACTATTATAGACGCGATTGATCCATTTGGTATTGTATTTCTTATCGCGCTTCCATTTATAATATGGGGAAGTATTATCTCCTGGCGTGAATACAAAGATAAAAAATAGCAGAAGAATAGACAGATGTCCACTGCCTTATCAAGGATTAAACGAGCCATCAATAGGAATGCGAAGCAGGTTGATGAATTGCCCGGGATAGCGGGTTTTAAAAGCGTTAAATGAAGTCTCCTCGGCGCTTTCAAATACAGTTACCTGAAAAACACCGCGCTCGTTGAAATACGGAACAAGAACGGCAATGTGGTAATACTGCCTGAGTATCGGAAGACCGCGCGGGTTATCCGGCGTAACTGGGGCTGCGATTTCCTTGTTGACCGCCGCCAGATAAATCCGGCCGGGCTCGTTAATCGCAAGGGTGTAAAGCAGGGGATGAAGCCCGGCGGTGCTGAAGCCGGCGTTCGGAAAGTATCCGGAATAAGTATTTACCGTACTGCCGCCGTTTTGCCGTACTATTATCTGCGAGAATGGGCAGTCCTTAACTTCTATTTCTTCAAGCGTCCCATAAACAGGGGAAAGCAGCGTAGCTCCCGCGCGCGAGGCAAGGTTTCTGCTCCAATCCAGACCGAAAAAGGGATCCCGGCTTTCCCATAAATCCGTAAAGGAATTGCCCCTTTCACCGAAAGGCGCTTTAAGCGGCCCGATGGCAAGGCGCTCTCCTGTGCGGGGCCTTAATATGCCGTCCACTATCCATTTCGCGAATCCCGAACAATTCACCCCGCCCTTTATCGCGCTGTTTCGGTATGTATTTGTTTGGGGCGCGAGGGTATTGATAAAAACAAATTGGCCATTCTCGTCCATTGCGCCGTCGTCAAGAAAGGTAAGCTCAGAAAGTCGTGAGCGGACAGCGCTGACAAAAGCCCGGCTGTCGCGGTAAGAGCCGGGTTCAGGATCAAAATAGCTGCGAGGGAACCTGTCGCCTGCCAGGGCTAAAGCTTCTTCCACCGGCATGGTGTAGAGCCTTTCAAGCGGAACCGGAATGGGTAAAGACCTTATCAGATAACTGTCATAAAGGACTACGTCCATCATGCATTTGTCATCGGAAAAAGGCCGGAATTGGACATAGACGTTGTAATCGCTTCTTAAAAAAATTCTTATACGCGTGCCTGCCGGGTTATTATCCCGCCGGCGGGTAAGAACCCAGGAACCCTGCGCCCAGCCGGTATAAGCGCCGTTTTGTTCCCTGGCAAGCACAATGGCGAATTCGTCCCTGTTTTGCCCAGTCTCCGTGCGCACCTGAATCCGGCTCCCTCCACGGAGGGTATAAAGCTCAGGGCGTTTGGAAAGAACAACTCCCGGCGGCTGTAAGAACCAGGTATCCATAAGCCCGACACGAAGGGATGAATCGTCTTCTATTCTGCGCGTAGGCAAATCCTGGCCCCAAAGAACTTGGCCAAAGACAAAGGAAAGAATCAAAGTTAAAAACAATTTATTCATTCTCATTTTCAGTATCGGCTAGGAACCTGTCACACTTGTAGAATTTCGCGGCAAACAGCCGCAAAATTTTTCGATAATTGGGCTCCTTATGAGTTTGTAAAGTAAAATGCTCAAAAAACTGTGTTTTTTCGCGAAAATCAAAGCAAACTGCATCCTCGCGCAGTAATAGGGGATAGTGGTTCTAAAAAGCCGCGAAAAGTGGTATGCTTTAAAAGGAGATAAACATGGAAGCAACACAGACAGAAAATCCACCTAATTTTGAGACTGTGTGGGCAGCTTTAATGGAAAATCGTGAGCAGTTGAAAGAAACTGATCGGATAGTAAAGGAAAACGCCCTTATAGTTGGGAAACTCGGCAAACGAATGGGCGAAGTTGTTGAATATATGGTTGTACCCAATCTCAGGGAAAAATTCAGGGAATTGGGGTATGATTTTCCCCAAACCCATCAAAATTCCAATGTTTCAGATCATAAAAATAAAATATTCCTTGAAATTGACGTTAAACTTGAAAACGGCGATAAAGCCATGCTTGTCGAAGTAAAAACCAAACCCACCACCAAAGATGTGCAGGATCATATCAAACGCCTAAAAAAAATGCGTAAATATGCCGACTTGCACGGTGATAAGCGTACTTTTTTGGGTGCTGTTGCAGGTGTGGTAATGATGGACAATGTTAAAGAGTTTATATTAAAACAAGGCTTTTTTCTTATAGAACCTTCCGGAGAAACTTTTATTATTATTCCGCCAGATAATAAACCCAAGGAATGGTAAATTCTTAACTGAGAATTAATTGACCATTTTCGCTATTTCTTCTATTGTAGTTGTAGTGCTTTAGAAAACAATATGAACAAAAAACCCGCGAGTACTTTAGAGGAAAAGCTTTCAAAGGGGCTGAGCGCCCCGCTTATAATGACGCTTTTTTTTATTTCGGCTTTTATGGTTCTGATAGTTTCGGTTGTTGTGAATATTCATGTAACCCTTTATGTGAAGATGATTACCAAGGCTACTCAGAACCATTTAATGTCGGCGGCCCGATCGGCCGCGCGATTTGTCAGCGCCGAAGAGCTGGATCGCTACCACACGGTGGAAGACACAAAAGATCAGAATTACTATGACTTAAAAATGCGGCTTGTCCGTTTCGCGGAAGAATACAATGTTAAGTACGTTTACTATCTGCGGGAATACGATAAAGACAACTTTCAGTATATTGTTGACAATGACTTTGACGATGAAACCGTAGTAGGCACAGGCAACGTTCTGCCGATTCAGGATATTGCACGCGCCGCCCTTGCCGGAAACGTGACCGCGACAGATCTCGGCAGCTATAATCCTACGTGGGACGGGCTTATCGCCGGCTTTGCACCGGTATATGACTCAAACGGCGGTTTCTATTGCGTAGCCGGCGTGGACATAGAAGACAATTTTATTATTGACCAGCGCAGATATTCCCAAATAATGCTGATACTCCAGTTGTTCGCCCTTTACATTTCGGTATTTTTTGGTTTTATAAATATGCTCTTGTACCGCAAGAAAACCAAGGAAGCCGAGGTCGCCAATACCAAACTCCAATACTTTAACAACAATATACGCCTTGCCTTCTCCACATATCTGTCGGAGGATGTTGTTGAGGAAATAATATCCGATCCTGCCCGCCTCCAGCTTGGCGGGATAAACCGGCACATGACCGCTTTGTTTTCAGACATTAAAGGCTTTACAAGCATAGCGGAAAAGCTTAGCCCGCAGCATTTGGTAGATCTCCTCAACCATTACCTTTCCACAATGAGCGATGTTATTCTGGAACAAAAAGGAACGATTGACAAATATCACGGAGATTCTATCGTTTCTTTCTTCGGCGCGCCGCTCGATCTTGAGGATCACGCGATCCGGGCCTGTACCACAGGCATAATCATGAAACGGATGGAAAATGAAGTAAACGGCTATGTTATGGGAAGGGGTATAAGCCCCATGCCGCTTTTAACGCGTATCGGCATTAATACCGGCGAAATGGTAGTGGGTAACATGGGAACACAAAAAAAGATGAACTATACCATAATCAGCAGCGCCGTAAACCTTGCCTCCCGGCTTGAGGGCGTGAACAAGCAATACGGAACCTGGGTTCTCGCCACGGATTCCACGCTGGAGGAAACATCCGACAGCTTTCTTGCGCGCCGCCTTGACCGTATCAGGGTTGTCGGAATAAACGAAGTGGTACACATCAACGAGCTTTTGGAATTAAAGTCCGACGCTCCTGACGCCCTGTTTGAGCAGGTTTATCTCTTTCACAAGGCGCTGGATCTTTTTGAAGCGCGCAACTGGAAGGACGCGATAGACGCCTTTAACAAGGTTCTAAAGCGATTTCCCAACGATGGGCCTTCTCCTGTATATCTGGAACGCTGCCGCCAATTCCTGGACTACCCGCCTGAAGCCAACTGGGACGGGGTCTTTGACCTTACAGAGAAGTAGAGCGGTTTAGGCAGCAGCGTTTACTGACTTTACATTATAAACTTAGGGGGAATTCTTTTAATTATCATCACGCAGAGGCGCAGAGAACGCAAAGTTGTTGTTTGCTATTTTATCGTTATACTTTCAAGATTCTTACTATATTAGAGTTCGGGATGTAATATATCTTGTATAACAAGAATCTATCGAACAAGAACTCTGCGCCTTTGCGCCTTGGCGTGGGGTCTTTTCAAATGATTTTTTTCTTAAGCTGATGATGTTGTTAACAGCACACAGCGCCCCCTCAGGCTGGTTAATACGCTGATAATGTGCTATGCTTTTACTAGGAGCCCAACAGGCTCCCAGGAGGCTATCCGCATGAAACTCTACAGCCGGAAACAGTTGATCTTTTTCTCTCTTATGAGCGCCATGATTGTGGTGCTCTTTGCCCTGGGAATAGGGTTGTTTCAATTCCCAAAACTTAAAGACAAGATTGAGAGCGATGCTGCCCCGCAAACCGCTTCCGAAACCCTTGCGCAGACTGCAAGCCGCAATTCCGCAAATGAAGATTTTTTCAACGAGGTATATGAAACAGGCATAAATACCAAGCTCCTGCAGCGAAATGCCGCAGACCTCTCAGCTTATACCGAAGAAGAGCGCCAGAATATCACGATTTATGAACAACTGAACTCGGGCGTTGTGAATATCACCACGGAAACGGTGGCGATTAACTGGTTTCTGGAACCTGTCCCGCAGGCAGGCGGTTCCGGCTCCGGGTCTATTATCAACACAAGGGGCTATGTCCTTACCAATAACCATGTAATAGAAAACGCGAATAAGGTTTTCATCAACCTTGCCGACGGAAGCCAGTTTGAGGGAACAATAATCGGAACCGATCCGGAGAACGATATCGCGGTGCTGAAATTTGATCCTCCAAGGGGTATGGAACTGCGGGTAATTCCCTTCGGTAGTTCGGACAACCTCATGGTAGGACAGCGGGTTTTGGCTATCGGTAATCCTTTTGCCCTGGAAAGAACTTTGACAGTGGGCATTATTTCCGGCCTTGGGCGGCCAATTCAGAATTCCGCAAATCACATCATCAAAAACATGATCCAGACGGACGCCTCCATTAACCCCGGCAATTCAGGCGGGCCGCTTCTTAACACCCAGGGTCAGATGATAGGCATCAACACCATGATCTACTCCCCTTCGGGCGGCTCGGTGGGTATTGGATTTGCCGTGCCTGTAAATACCGCAAAAAGGGTTGTGGCGGAGATAATCGAATACGGAAAGGTCAGGCGCGGGTGGATAGACGCGACTGTTGTTCAGCTTTTCCCCTCTTTGGTGCGTTACGCCAATTTGAAGGTTAGCGCGGGGCTTTTGGTTTCCAGAACCCTCAGGGGCGGCCTGGCCGAAAAAGCCGGTCTCCGCCAGGGCAGCGATCCTGTGCAATACGGCCGCAGCGTTATTTACCTTGGAGGCGACATCATCACCGCCGTAAACGGAACGAAAACGGCAACCCTTGCGGATCTTTATTCCGCCCTGGAAGATAACAAGCCGGGGGAAACTGTAAAAGTGGAAGTGAACCGCGCCGGAACCACCCTCACATTGAATATTACGCTGGCGGACAGGGAAGAAGTATTGGCCAGGTAGAGCCTTCAGGCTATTTCAAAGGAAGTTTTTACGTGAACTTTACTATAACCGAAGAAGAAAAAGAAACCCTCCTTGCGGATGCAAGGGAGACAATAGCCGCTAAACTGGAAAAAAGAGAAGCCCGATACAAAACCGCGCCTGCCCTGGAAAAAAGTATTCAGGAAGGGACATCCGCCCTGTCAAAACCCTGCGGCGCTTTTGTTACCCTGCACACAAAAGACGCAACTGGAAAGCAAAACCTTCGCGGCTGTATCGGCAGAATGGCCGCAGTAACTCCCCTTCAAAAAACCGTCCGCACAATGGCTCAGGAGGCGGCCTTCGGCGACCCCCGCTTCCCTCCCCTGAGCGCCGGAGAATATCCGCAAATTGTAATTGAGATATCCGCCCTTTCGCCCATGGAGCTTTGCCCCGACCCGCGCTCGGTAAAAGTGGGCGTTCACGGCCTTTACCTGATTCACCGCGGACGCTCAGGCGTGCTTCTGCCCCAGGTGCCGGTGGAACAGGGCTGGGATTTGGACGAGTACCTTGACTACATCTGCGTCAAGGCCGGCCTTCCGCCACATTCCTACCAAGCGCCGGGAGCGGAGCTTTACACCTTTACCGCGGTTGTCTTCGGTGAAAGCGAATAAACGCCATAGCCGGTTTATTAGAATTTTTTAAGGTCCATAGCAGAAAGCGCCAATTATATAATAAGCTTTACATTTGTATAGTGGTATGCTAAAATAAAATTCACTAAATTTTGTTATAGGGGGTTGACACTCTTATATCAATTATGAATTTTTGTTAGTCTCAATTGAAAAGGTATGCTTGTATGACATTGCATGAAGTTACTGCCCAAAGGCAGTTTGAAGAGTATTACAAATCTAATAACCTTCAAACTACCGATGCTAAAATTAGCTACCTCAAAAAAGCAATGAAGATCAGAGCTATGCTGTGTGATGAAGATGAAACTCCAGAGGAAGTATTATCCGGTCTTGAAGAATCCGCGCTACTTGGGTACTGGAAGGCTTCTTGGTAAATATGAGTAAGTATAAAGGCTTGAGCAAAAAAAGCCCTAAAGATGCCGCTGAGATTGTTGGTGATGTAGATAGACTTAATTATCTTGCTCATTCAATACGCGAGATAGAACTTGCGATACTACAAACACAGGGAAGGCATTATCATATTATTACATATCCCCTAAAAAATATCCGAAAGTCAAGCATTTTATTTTACGATCATTGTTGTGAAATAAGGTTAACTTATGAATATGATGAGATAGATGATCGTATAATGAGACTTATATTGGCTCATGAGTTAGGGCATCTGATATATAATATCGACAAACTAAAAAACCCTGAAGTTCTTGAAAATGTGAAACCGTCTGATGAACAAGAAATTTACGCATGGCGTTTTGCATACCACCTGATTAATAAAAAGAGCATGGTGCATGAAACAGATATGCAACGAAAAAAATTCGTCTATAAATCAGGAGACTTAAAGCAGTCAATAGCCGCTATCTTAGAAAACAGAAAACCCGAAATTTACAACGCTGTCGTACAGAGTCTGTCTGCTTAAAAATCGTTTCTGTAATTATGTTTTTGAAGCTATGGATAATATCCAGCAAATAAACTATTCCACGAACCACTTGAAAGACACTGCATTGTGTATTATCATGTGTATAGTGAGGTGTATGATGAGAACAAATGTGGTTTTGGATGATGAATTGGTAGACGAAGCGTTTAAGTACTCCCAAACAATTTCAACAAAAAAAGAACTTATTGAAACCGCATTGAAAGAATATGTCGATACCCGAAAAAGAAAAAACATCGGGGAATTAAGGGGAAGAATTTCATTTCACGAGGATTATGATTACAAGGCTATGCGAAAATGATTCTGGTGGATACATCTGTCCTGATAGGATATTTTAGAGGAATAGAGGGCCAGGTTTATGATAAGATGAATTATCTTGTTAATAACGAAATACCCTTTGGTATTTGTCATTATGTTTATCAAGAATTATTACAGGGATCGGCAAACGAGCAAGAATATAAATTACTGAAAGATTATTTAACCACATTACCGTTTTATGGTTTACGATCCGGAAATGAGTCGTTTGAAAATGCCGCCCTTATGTATATGAATTGCAGAAAGAAGGGAATTACAGTAAGAAGCACCATTGATTTATTAATTGCCGAAATAGCCATTGAAAATGACCTGTACCTGTTTCATAACGACAACGATTACACAAATATCTCGAAAATGTGCAAAATTTTGAAAATATACTAGATTTTCTGCGTTTTTTCCTGCTTTTTTACGAATTTTTGCCCTGTCTACAAATAGTCTACAAATTTTCGGAAAAACAGGCGCCAAAATGGGTAATTGCTTATCCAAATTTTCATTTTCCTTCTATATATGAAACGCTAAAACCGTTAACAAATAACCTCATTTTCTGTCTACAACTGGTCTACAAAAATTTTCCCTTTTTTTAACGCCCGCCGGAAAATCATGCCCGGAAGGTAGAAAAACGCCCAAAAACCACGCTATTAGCATGATTTTTGACCCAAAAACAGCCTGTCTTTTCCCAAAATATGTAAGGAGTATATTTTATGAAAGCTTTAAAAGAAAAACGGATCAGACTCCGTTCTCTATGGAGGAGGGGTCTTGTTATTTTAAGCCTCTTTGCCCTAGTTTTTGCGTCTTGTAACAGTAGTGATGCTCCGGAGGAGACAACCCCGCCGACGACTCCCCCTGATAGGAATACGGCAAACGTTGAAATATTAGCTACCAGCACTGACGCAACACAATATGAAGGCACGCAATACGATACGACAGGCCTTAAAGTGAAGGTAACATACGACAATGGCACAGACTACACTTACGACGGCAGCAAGAAAGAGGAGTTTTGGAGTGTGTTTGAAATCAAACCGAAATACATCCAGGGCGTCATACTTGAGGACGAAGTCAACAAGCATTTCTTGTGGATGCCGGTTACGAATTACGAAGTACATTGGAAGGGCGGCGAGCAAGTAGGCACCGATCGGACTCCGAAAGTAGTCCCGATTCAAAGGAAACTTGTGGACGGGAGCGGGAATACTTCCTTTGAGGTTTCCCCGATTTCAGGCCAGTTCAGCCCCGGCAACAACAGCCTCACCAGTGGCTTTACCAGCGGGAATTTGGCCATCACGGCCTACAAGCTTCCGTATATACTCGGTACCACCAGTGGGTATGTGACGAACTCCACCATTAATTTCGTCGGCGATTTGGATCTGCTGAATAATGGGGTCCGCGTAGACGATCCCGCGTTGACTACTTTAACGACTAATGCAACGGGCAACACCGGGTTCAGGCTCCAGGCGACGTATACCGACCTGACAGTGCGAGAGCTCGCGAGAGAGAACACCGAAGCCCGGTTTATAACCTTCTACAACGCTGCAGACAAAGACGGTAATGACACAAACCGTGATGCCAGTAGCGGGACGTCGGCCGGCCAGCTCCTGGTGTCCATAGCTAATGCCACGGATTCCAAGGCTATCACTAATGCCATAAAGGCGGTGGGGAACATCTCTTTTATAGTCAACGGCCAGGATTATTGGCCCCCCAACTTAAAGGAAGCTTCAATAAACAAAACGAAACAAGGGAAGCTGACGGCAATGCATTACATTCCGTATGTGTACAACGTGGATAGGATTAAGGTCAAAGGTACCACGCCCTACGCGGATGAGAGTAACGGCCTCTTTATGTATTACTGGGAACCGGACGACAATGACGCTTGGACCACCAAGCTCGCCAAAGCTGAGCTGGAGGTAACCTACACCGGAGCGAGACCGGGAGAAGAGCTTACAAGAACCATCCCGCTGGCGACTGCTTTAAGTGTAGGGAGCATAGTTTGGGAAAGTCAGAACCCGTTTAACACCACCACGAGTAAAGATGATTACTCCCCATATAACGTATTCGGGGTTTCAGGCGTGATTGACACTGCCGCTCAGGCCAAAAAAGATAACCAGATTAAAAACGTAGCGTGGGACAAGCTTGTCGGCGCATATACGAGTGATATTCTCCCGGACGGGTATCCTGCGATTCGCGTGAACTACAGGGGCGCCATAGATTGGGTGCCTGTAGACATAGTGACTCAGGTGACCAACTTCCAGGTGAGTTACAAACCTGAGAGTACGCACAAACCGGAGGACGGTGGATACTTCGACATGAGGTGGTTGCGAAGGCGCACAGACAACGATCTTGGCCCCGGCGGCGTGCCCGAGTGGGATCAGGAGAAGTTTGGAAAAGAATTTGACGCGCAAGTAACTTTAAGCTCGGTAAGGGGAAGAGAAATCATTTGGAAGGACCTTTCGGCAAAAGCAGCGACTCAAACTAACTTTGCACAAGGGGCCGGCTTGGCAGGTCCTTACTCCGCTCTTTTGGACTCGAAGAAAAAACCTATGTTGGACCAGACTAAATTCTACACGACAAACTTCGGCGATGTATCTGGTTCACCAGCCTGGACACCCACGGGCCCGGCCAATACGCTGGATTGGGCCTTTAAGGACGCGAGTTGGGGTATAGCCGGCATCAAAAAGAACGGGCCTTGGCCTAACGGATCTGACAAGACCGTAACCTTCTATTACCAGCCGCCGACTCTAAATACTACCCGTCCCACTACGGTAACAGGGAAGATTACCAACAAGTTAATGAAGCAGACTGCAACGGCGAACTTTAGGGGTATCGGTATCTGGGTTGAGTATAAGTAAGAAGGAGAGACTGGCGGGGGCTCTGCTCCCGCGTAGCCTGAGTAAAAGTAGCGCGGCAGTTTTGCCGCTAAGTTTAAGAGAAAGGTAAAGATTTTTTTTAAGGAGAATATTTTATGAAAGCTTTGAAAGAAAAACGGGTCAGTCTCCGTTCCTTTTTAAG
>Ga0268262_10001768_pt1 | contig 26029 bp, 20 predicted proteins | sample TergutNc150P3_FD_190354 | JGI IMG/M metagenome (GOLD analysis project Ga0268262, IMG submission 190354) | Nasutitermes corniger P3 segment gut microbial community from laboratory colony in Florida, USA - Nc150 P3 (SPAdes) (version 2) | ecosystem: Host-associated > Arthropoda: Insects >... | reverse complement strand
ATTGGATCGCCAATCAAGCCGGCTTCAAGGTGCAGCATCAGCCCATGGAGTGGAGCGGCATCGTGACCAGCCTCAAGGACGGCAAAATCGACATGATCGCTTCCGGCCTTTCCGTGACCGAGGAAAGATCGGCCCAGATCAATTTCAGCCTCAATTACTGGACTATCAAGCAGGTCATCCTGGCCAAGGCCGATTTCAAGCAGACCGCCGAGGAGGCCTTGAAAGCCGGCCTCAAGATCGGCGTGCAGGCCGGCACCTCTGATGCCAAGGCCATGGCCGACAGCAACGGGCAAGACGGCCGCAAATATGAACTGGTTGAATATGCCAGCCCGGCCCTGGCCGCCCAGGATGTGGCCAACGGCCGCATAGACGCGGCGGTGATGAATGACGCCCCGGCCGCCGAAGCCGTGAACAAGCTTGGCCTCAAAATCATAGGGTCGGCCGGAATTCCCGACGAGGCTTTCGCCGTGGGCATCAACAAGAAGGATGACAAGACCCTGAAAATGATCAATGACGGTCTGACCAAGCTCATGGCCGATCCCTATTGGCAGGAACTCATAGCCAAGTACAAGCCCGGTGAAGTCCACTGACCATGTCCTGTTACGCCGTCGCCCTGGCCGCCTGGTGGGAATCCACCCAGCTCACCGGGGCGACGGTTGTGTTTTTTTTACATGGTGTGGCCGAGACTATCCTGCTCATAGGCGGGGCCATGGCCATGGGGCTGGCCTTGGGTACCGTGCTGGCCGCGCTCCAGGTTTACGGCCCGGCCTGGAGCCGGTGGTTGGCGACCATTTATGTCTGGTTTTTCAGGGGCATACCAATTCTCTTGCTTATCCTCATGGTCCACTTCGGCTTCTACAGCCAGATCCAGGCTGTATTCAACGAACTTTTCCAGAACCGGATCCGTTTTCCGGCCTTCCTGAGCGCGGTGACGGCCTTGGGTCTTGCCAGCGGCGCCTACCAATCCCAGATTTTCAGGGGGGCTATCCTGGCCATCCCCTCCGGCCAGTTCCGGGCGGCCCTGGCCTTGGGCTTCACCCCGGCCGGGGCGGTTCGAGGCCTCATCATGCCCCAGGCCCTCCGCATATCCATACCGGCCTGGTCCAACGAATATTCAATACTTTTAAAAGATTCGGCCGTGGCCTTCACCATAGGCTGCCAGGAACTCATGTTCAGGTTCAAAAGCGTGGCCGCCACGAACTATAAATATCTCCTCATGTTCACCTTGGCCGGCTTGGCCTATTACTTCCTTACCGTGGCCGGGGTGGGCTTTTTGCTGAAATTATACCGGAAGGTCCGCATCCCCGGCCTTGCGGCCGAAGCCGAGGCCTTCTGAGCATGGCCGGCCCCATCCTGGAAGTGAGGCACATTTCCAAAAGTCTCGGCGGAAAGCTGATCCTGGACGACGTCTCCCTGACCCTGGCCAAGGGTGAGCTTAAGGTGCTAATCGGACCGTCCGGGGGCGGCAAGAGCACCTTATTGCAGTGCATACACTATCTCCACCGGCCGGATAAGGGCGATGTTTTGCTTGAAGGCCGCCCGGCCGCGGAAATGGGACGGAGGAACATTTGCGCCTTCCGCCAGGAAATCGGCATGATTTTCCAGGATTTTAATCTTTTTGACCACTTGAATGCCGAGAACAATGTCGCGGTGGCTCTGCGTAAGGTAAAAAAAATGCCCCGCCCGGCGGCTATGGACCGGGCTCGGGCTGAACTGGCCAGGGTGGGCCTGGCCGACAAGGCCAGGCTTTATCCGGCTGAACTTTCAGGCGGCCAGAAGCAGCGAGTCTCCATTGCCAGGGCCCTGGCCATGGACCCAAAAGTCATGCTCCTGGATGAACCGACCAGCGCCTTGGATCCGGAACTCATCGGAGAGGTTTTAAACGTCATCGCCGAACTGGCCAAAGGCGGCATGACCATGCTCATGGCCACCCATCAGATCGGCTTTGCCAGGCACCTGACCAGTGAAATAATCTTCATGGAAAGCGGCCGACTGGCCGAGCAGGGCTCTCCGGCCGAACTTCTGGCCCCAGGCTCAGGAAGCCGCACAGCGGAATTCTGCGCCAAGCTGGCTGAGCTCATGGGACGTGAATGATAATAGAATCAGCCTTTTATCAAGCCTTATGGCCGGCCCTCTTCAAAGGTTTCAAGCTAAGTCTGGCCATCATCCTGCCTTCGGCCGCCGGCGGTTTACTTTTGGGCGTGGCTGTCGGCCTGGTTCGCGGCACGGGACAGCCAAAATGGCTCTTCCGGCTCTGCCAGGCCTATGTTTCCATTTTCCGGGGCACGGCCTTGGCGGTCCAGCTTTTTCTCTGTTATTTCGGCCTGCCTGAACTGGGCCTTCTTCTCAAACCGGTCTGCCAGGAGTTCGGCCTGCCGGAATTATGGAGGCTCTTCTATCCTTCCGCTTACGGAGCCTCGGTTTTTGTTTTCATACTCTGCAGCGGGGCCTACCACTCGGAATACATACGCGGGGCCATACTATCAATCAAGCGCGGCCAGTTCCTGGCCGCCAGGGCCTTGGGCTTCAATAAATGGCAGTCATTTTCCGCCGTGGTCCTGCCCCAGGCCCTGAGGCTGGCCTGGCCTGGCTGCGGCAATGAGCTTATCTACCTCATCAAGTATTCATCCCTGGCCTATATATTAACCGTGAGGGAATTGACCGGGACGGCCTTTTCAATCGGCTCATTTCACTTCCGCTATACAGAATCATTTTTCTGCGCCGCTCTCTTCTACCTGTCCCTGGTCTCCCTGGCCACCTGGATCTTTGGCCGCCTGGAACGGGCCTGGGCTGTACCAGGCTTTGGAAAATCTTGAGATCAAGCCCCTATTACCGTTCCCTGGCTCCGCTTCTCCAACCTGAGTCATACCCGCGGCCTTTGGATTGGCCAGGACTTTTCGGACGCCAGGCGCCCCTGGAGTTGGAGATAGGCTTCGGAAACGGTGAATATATCAATCGGCGCAGCCTGGCCCACCCGGACCGAGACTTTGTGGGCCTGGAAGTTGCCTGGTCCTCGGTAAAAAGAGCCTTGAGGCGCTTGGCGAACCCGCCGAGGTCCAATGTAAGGCTGATTATGGACAAGGCCCAGACAGCCATAGCCGGTTTTTTCGCTTCGGAATCACTGGCCGTTTGCCGCCTGCTTTTCCCTTTGCCCTGGCCAAGCCAAAAGCAGGCCGGGCAACGCCTCTGCCAGCGAGATTTTCTTGATCTGGTCGCGGACCGACTGGTTGCGGATGGTCTTTTCATTATGGTCACGGACAACCGCGAACTGGCGGATTGGGTCTTGGAGCAGGCTCAAAATTCAGCCCTCGGCCTGGCCCTCAATGTGCGGCCGCCGGAATTGGATACCAAGTATGAGCGTAAATGGCGGGAGACTGGCCAGCGCAACTTTTATTGTCTGGCCGGAGGCAAGACCCGCCGCCCGGTCATTCAAACTCCTGAGGAAATCGACGTGCAGGCTTTTTATCGAGCGGAATTCGCTCCGGCCGATTTTCGGCCCAGGGATGAGGCCACCGAGTTGGCCGTGATCCGCTTCAAGGAATTCATTTATGATCCAAGCCGGGCTGAAGGTCTCTTGCGGACCATGGTCATAGAGGGCCACCTGACCCAGGATTTCTATATTCGCATCCGCCACGAACCTGACGGCCGCTGGAAAATCAGCCCGGCCGCTCCGGCCGGCCTTTTTCCAACCCGCGGACTGGCCAGGGCCCTGGAACTGGTGGCCGGCCGGCCATGAACCCTGTTGAGGAAACCCTGACCGGACGCATTGAACGCGTCACCTTCGCCAACCCGGACAATGGCTGGACAGTTCTTGCGGTCAGGACAGCCAAACCAAACCGAGTTCTGACCGCGGTCGGGCACTTGCCATCTCCGGCGGCCGGCGAATTCATAGAAATGACCGGCCGCTTTGTGGATAATTCGCAATTCGGCCGTCAGTTCCAGATTAGCCGGGCCCGCCTGCTGCCGCCGAAGACCGAGGCGGGATTGAAAAAATACCTGGGCTCGGGCCTCATCAAGGGCCTGGGGCCGGTTTGGGCCAGCCGCCTGGTGGATTACTTCGGGCCGACGGTTCTGGAAATATTGGACCAGGCCCCGGAAAGGCTGGTAGAGATTTCAGGGCTCGGCGCCCGGCGTCGGGAAATAATAATTGAAGGCTGGCGGCGCAACCAGGGCTTGAAGCGCCTCTTGGAGTTTTTGGCTGAATTCGGCCTGGGCCAGACCGTGGGTTTAAGGGTCATCCGCCGCTTGGGCGAAGAGGCTGAAAGACTGATACGGGAAGACCCTTACCGCCTGGCCTATGACTTGGAAGGGGTCGGCTTCGCCACGGCCGACAAGGTGGCTCGCCGCTTGGGCCTTGAGCCGACCGACCCCCGCCGCCTGGCCGCCGGGCTCCTTTTCGCCCTCAACAAGTTTACCGAAGATGGACATATTTACACTCAGGATCGGGAACTTTTAGAGGCCGGGGCCAAGCTCTTGCCGGAAGCTGAACCAGCGGCCCTGAAAGAGGCCCTGTCACGCCTGGTTTTGTCCGGCCAAGTCCAGGCCGGATCGCCTGGCGAGCCGCAGGCCGGGCTGGACATTTACCAGACTCGCCTTTACCGGGCCGAAGACTGGGTGGCCCGCGACCTTCTGGCCATTCTGCGCACCCAGGCCTCGGTCGAGGTCCCCCGTCAGCCCCAAGCCTTGGCTTGGGCCGAAAAAGCTCTTTCCCTCAACCTCTCCGAAAGCCAACGGCAGGCCGTGGCCTTGGCCCTCTCCCAAAAGGTCTTGGTTATAACAGGCGGCCCGGGGACAGGCAAAACAACCCTCACCAAGGCCATTACCGCCATTTTCGGCGCCATGCGAGCCAGGCTGGCCCTGGTGGCGCCAACCGGCCGGGCGGCCCGCCGCCTGGCCGAGGCCACGAACCTCCCGGCCAAAACTGTCCACCGCCTTTTGGAATACGCCCCCCAAGTCGGGTTTCAGCGCCATCCGGACCGGAAGCTGGAGCTTGATTTGCTCCTGGTGGACGAAGCTTCCATGGTCGATCTGCCCTTGATGAACCAATTAACCGGAGCCCTGCCCCATACGGCCCGCCTCATCCTAGTCGGGGACCGTGACCAGCTGCCCTCGGTGGGACCAGGCCGGGTGCTGGCTGATCTCATTGATTCCCAGGCCGTGGCCGTGGCCCGCCTGGCCGAGGTTCACCGGCAGGCCCAGGGCAGCCAGATCGTCCGGGCCGCCCACCAGGTCCGCCGGGGAGAGTTCCCCGAAAGCAGCCAGGACCAGGATAACGGTGATTTTTTCTTTCTGGAGGAAAAAGACCCGACCCGCATCCTTCCGCGCATCCTGCAACTGGCCACCACGGCTTTGCCCTCAAGGCGAGGCTTGGAGCCCCAGGACATCCAGGTGCTGACCCCCATGCACGGCCGCTCGTTGGGCACCGAAGAACTGAACCAGGCTTTGAGTGAACGCCTGAACCCTCAAGCAAAGCCCGGCCTGACCAGGTTCGGGCGCAGCTTCAGCCTTGGCGACAGAGTCATGCAATTAAGGAACAACTATAACCGCGAAGTCTTTAATGGCGATGGGGGTGTAGTGGAGAGAATCGACCTGGAGGCCCAGGAGTTGACCGTTAACTTTGAGGGCCGGCCAGTTGTCTATGATTTCTCTGAATTGGACGAGTTGACCCTGGCCTACGCCATAACCATACACAAGGCCCAAGGCTCGGAATTTCCGGCCGTAATCATCCCCCTGACCTCCAGCCACCACATCATGCTTAGGCGCAATCTCTTATACACCGGCCTGACCAGGGGCCGCCGCCTGGTCATTCTCATCGGCTCCGCCCGGGCCCTGGAGGCCGCGGTGGCCAATAACCGAGAACACGTTCGCCGCTCCAATCTGGCCCGCAAGCTCAATTCCGCCAGGGAATAAATCCGCCTGACGCGATACGCCGGCTTGGCTATGTTTCACGTGAAACATAGCCAAGCCTTTTTTCACAGAGTAGGCGGCCTGTTTTCCAGCGGCGCCAGGCCAAGCCTGAATCCCTGGCCCGGGAAAATGTTTCACGTGAAACATTCTCGATTGGCCCAGTCAGGCGATTTCTGTGAGAGAATTGCCGCCGGAGATATTATCAGGTCAGGACTGGCCAGGTGTCGGAGAGGCTGAAATCGGCAGGCGTGCTTGGCTTGGCTGTTGCTGGACGGCCTTTGCCTGGTGAGACTTGTATTTGGTTGACAGTTTACCACGTGGCTGTAGGCGGCCAGGGGGGGGCTTGTTTCACGTGAAACATTTTGTTTGTGGTCTGGGCGGGGCTGGGCATTGCCGCAAAAGTATATTTTGATTTAATAGGGGTTGAATTTAAGATATATAGCATGAAAGATAAGATTTGGCATTAAGTGGTGGCTTAATTATCGACAATATCGGGAGGTGAGATGTAAAAGCGATGGGAATTGGGTTGGCGGTCTGCTGCTCCGATTCGTCTCTTGTCGTTCCCGGAAGGCCCTGGTCGGGCCAAGCCGTCAAGAGGGGCGGAGGTTTTGGCTGGCGGCGGCCGAGGCGGCTTTAGGCCGGGTCCGGCCAAACTTTCCAGGGGGCCTGGCCTCCCTGCCAGAGCCTTTCCAGCCCGTCGCGGTCTCTTTGGGTATCCATGCACTGCCAGAAGCCGGTGTGCCGGAAGGCGGCCAGCTTCCTCTCCCTGGCCAGGGCGACCAAGGGGCCGGCCTCCAGGGAGCAGTTGTCGCCGTCAAGATATTTGAAGATGTCCGGCTCCATGACCATGAAGCCGCCGTTTATCCAGCCGCCGTCATCGACCGCCTTTTCCTGGAAGCCGGTCACGGTCTCCGGGTCATCGTCAAAGCGCATTACGCCGTAGCGGCCGCCGGGCTGGACCGCGGTGATGGTGGCCGCCAGGCCCCGCTGCCTGTGATAGGCGGCCAGGGCCGTGAGGTCAACCGTGCCCAGGCCGTCTCCGTAGGTCAGCATGAAGGGTTCCTGGCCGACATAGGGCCGTATGCGCCGCACCCGGCCCCCGGTCTGGGTGTTGAGCCCGGTATCCACCAGGGTGACCCGCCAAGGCTCGGCCACGTTGTTGTGGATCTCCATGTGCCCGTCACGGCGGAAGTCGAAGGTCACGTCGGAGCGGTGAAGGTAGTAGAAGGTGAAATATTCCTTGATCACGTAACCCTTGTAGCCGCAGCAGATTACGAAGTCGTTCAGGCCGAAGCGGCTGTAGTATTTCATGATGTGCCACAGGATGGGCAGGCCGCCTATCTCGATCATGGGCTTGGGCCGGAGATGGCTCTCTTCGGAAATGCGGGTGCCCAGGCCCCCGGCCAGAATCACCACTTTCATGTCAGCCCTCCTCGCCGGCTGGTTGGCCGCTCTGGCCGCCGCGTCTGAAATTATTATATAACCATTGGCTGAAGAAAGCGAGCCTTGTCGGGCCGGCTGGAAGCGAAATTCTTGGCCAAAGAATTCTCTGGCCAAAGGCCCTGATATTTATATATTTCGTTGACCAGCATGTCTGGTTGTGCTAGAATTAAAAGTTGTATTGTTGCGATATGGACCTATCGCAATGAGTTGCCAGCCATACGACCAGAGAACTGGCTTTTTCTTAAAGGCCAGGCAACAGGCACGCACGGGCGGCGTAATGAATGAATTCACACGGCGAACCGAGTTATTCAAAATCCGGCTCAAGCAGGGCGGCGCTTTGCTTGGGCCGGGTGGTTTGTCTGGGCGGGCCAAAAATTAAAACGAGCAGGGTAGCCATGAACGCGCCTCAAATAAGCGAGGAAAGCCTGAACGCGATCAACTTGGGAATGTTCTGGCTGAAAAATCGCCAAGAAAACATGAGCCAATGGCTCTCGTTTGACGACTGGCGCAAGTTGAACGAGCGCATAAACGCGTACGCTCCCCACCTCTTGGTCACTATCTCCCGCCGCATCCCACGTCTGCCGCAGGCCCTTGGTCTGGCCTTCGACGGCCCCACGGCTGGCGAAGATTTGACGATCGTCACTGATCTGGCCATACCTTGGAGCGCCGGTCGCCTGAAAAATCTGGCCCAAAAATTCCCCAGGCTCAAGGCGGCCATACTGGACGACAGTTTCAGCTCTGGAGTGACCCATGGCTATGTGCGGGATCAGCTGCGGGCTCTGCTGCCCACGAAGGAGATTGACTGCAAATGCTTCGTGATCGCCCAGGAAGCCGCTGAGGAGGCGCTTCCGGCAAGCGCCCGGGAAGCCACGGAGGAGGGTGCGCCAAAAAAGGAAATATCTGACGGTTCGTTCGAGCCATTCAACCGGGAAGATGTCAGCGCCATACATAAACTGCGGCCCGGCAAGGCCGGCGGCGAGGATAGCCGCGAGACCTACAGCGAGTTCACCCGCCGTATGCCCCGGGCCCTGATGATGCTGCCTAAGCCGTTTGATATCGAATACCCGGTCATAAAACTCAAATACCGCGAGATAGATATGGCCGTCGAGGCGGAACCGTGGCTGGAAAAAATTTTCGGCGAAAACAATGTCCACTGCCTTAGCACAAACTTCATGGAAAACACGGGCTTGGCCCGTTACAGCATAGACTTGGCCCCTGGCCAAGGGGTCAACCGCAAGCTAAGGATTTTTTTCGACGATGCCCTGGGTGAGTGCCGCATCATGGCCCATGCCCCAGGCTTCTTAATCTTGTCTGACTATATAAACCGGGTCAGGGAAGATATCTTGAATGACCTTCCGCGGGAAATAAAACAATCAAGCTTGGGACCGGAAGCCGACCTGAAAATGAAGCTGTTCAGCAAGGAAGCTGAAACCAGGCTGGACTTTTTCATGTCTTCATTGACCATGGGGCATCTGGCCCTGAAGCTGTTTGAAGATTTTTTAGATGTCGACGACCAGGACGCCCCATTTTCCTGCCGGGTGGCCCGTCATCTTTTCGGCCCTGATTTTGAAAAGTATTGGCACGGGATTAAACTGGGCGGCCTGCGTGAAGACGTCGAGTGCGCGGCAAAAAAATATGCCCCAAGCTACGATGGCAGCCTGGAGGCGACGCGGCGCTTTATAAGAGCCCACAACCTCCGCCCAGGGGCGCCTTCCCCCTTCTGGACCAGCGCTCTGAAAGAGGGCCGCTGTGAACTTCTGGCTGAAGTCCGGGAAAAGGTTCTCAGCCAAGGGCAAGACGTCAAGTTCCAATATTTCAAGGAATTTTTTTACGTCTTGGCCGATTGGGCCGGGAATGACGCCAAAGGAAAAATCAGGCTGTCAGGCCGGGGCCTTGACATGGACGGTTTCCCTTCATTGGAGGAATTCAGGCATTATGCCCCATTGCGGCGAAAAGTTGGGCCGACCTTTTTCGACCTCCTGAAAATAATGGGGCATTTATGGGCTCGCGGAGAAACCGCTCCTCCCATGTCGCCTGAACAGCTTCACAATGAAGTCAGCTTATATCTGGATTGGTGCGTGGACGACGGCATAGTGGTCCCGGCCATCAGCCCGGGCGGCGAACGCGTCTATCGCAAAGGGGAAAGCGACGCCCATAACCGGGACATCGCCAGATTCTATCAGTTATTCAAGCGGGGGATTGAGCCGGGCCGGTTTTTCGACTTGGCCGACCGGGAATCTTTCAAGGAACTTTCCGAGAAGGAAGTTGCCTTGATGAAACGCGCCATAAAAACCGCCGACACGCTTTGACCGCCGCCAGCCAGACGGCGATGTTTTATGCAAGGCCCTGAAACAAAGTTCGGGGCCTTATCGCGTATCATTCAGGATTTACAGTATCATGGCCTGTCAACCATAAATTTATGGCGAGAGCTTAAATTATGCCTGATGGAGACAATGAGTTCATTCTGAACAAAAAGATTGACCTGGTTTCATTCCGCCTACATCTGGCCGACTATATTGATAAATACGATAAGATGAAAATACCGGGGTGGTTTGGGGCGGCTTGGTCGCCCGCTCGTTTGGCTCATATGCTCAAACCTTACTTGCGGCCTCCAGGAAGGGAGGTTCTCGCCAATATTGAAAAGCATCTGCGCGGAGAGGATTATGCGCCCCTAAAAGACTTCGGCGAGGCGCGCCAGAGTGAACTGGACACCATTGACCGCGCCATCATGTTCTTGGAGTTTGGAGATTCTCTTCTGAAGGAATTGGGCCAGGAAAGCGGAATCAATCCGCAAGAGATATTTCCAGCCTGCTTTGTCGCCCAAGCTCGCGCCAAATCGGTTGCAAACATGGAATTCAGCCGGGCCTCAGCGCATGAATTGAAGGTCCTCATTGAACGGGCGGAACTACATGGCTGGTTTTGGCGTTTATTGATGTGCCTGGACCAATATTTTCAGGGGCGCGTCGCTTTCTTGGCTGAACTGGTCGGGTGGGCGGATTTCAAAGGACCGGAACTGACCGCCGAGGAGAAAAGCGGGCTGAGAAGCGGCGGAATCACCGAGCCCGTAAGGAAAATTTTCAGATGGCTCGTGGACACCGCCTCAAAATTGTCCGAGCCGCTGCCCAAGCGGCCGCCAGGCCCACCGCCGTCGAATATAACGATCAACTATCGCTTTATCGGGCAAGACCTCGCCAAACCAGTTGAGCGGATATGCCTGGCCCTTCCCCAGGTCCGAGGCTTCCACGCGATCTGCAACGAAATCAAAGATAATAACGGCACTCGCCGCGGCTATACCGACCCCAAGACCGGCGAATTAATCTCCATTGACCCCAGCAACATTCCTGAGTACAGAAATGCGTTTGCCGCTTGTCGCTTTGGGGCCGTACTGGCCGAAGAGAATTACAAACAGGCCATAGCCGCCCTGGTCAACCAAGATGGGCCGCGGACGCTGTATATAATCGCCCTGCCTGAATACTACTTTCCAAGATATCTGGCCGGCGGTGAAGATTTCATCACGCGTCTTCAACACAATTTGCCGAATGACCATGACCTGATATTCATATCCGGCCTTGAAGGGGACAAAGCGGACCAATCAGATGGCAAGCAAGATAAAAAATTGAGCAAGGCCATAGTTGCCTATTCATATTCGTCATGCTTTGAAGCATATATCATAGGCCATGACGAAATGCTTGTCTTTCTGAATACACCCTTGGGGGTCATCGGCATCTCAACCTATGGCTATCTGCGCTCATTAGAAAACTTCGAGACTGGCCTGAATTATGTTTTGAAGAAAATCGGCTGCCATCTGCAATACTTATTTGTCTGCTTCATGAACAACGGCCGCGCGCAGCAAAGGGATACGCGCAAATTTCTGAATGATCACATCCTCCATCGGCTTGGCCGGACCAAGCTGGTGGTGACCGATCACGACGGCGGGGATACCGGCCTTACACCGGGCCAGTGCTCAGAAAACCATTCTGACGTTTACAGCCAAGACGGGGTCTGCGGCAACTTTGAATCAGTCGGCTACACCCTTTACGAATGTGAACTGTTTTCAAAGGTCTTCACAGATTTATAAAAAGCGCCGGGCGAACCAGGCCCAGGCGGCGTATTTTTATTGTCAGGCCCGCCATCGGCCGGGAATGCACATCACACAGAAGAGCCAAGCGTTTAAAAAATCCGTCGGAGCCTGAGATTTTAAACGCTTGAGGCTTTCCGGTATTGGTCCGCGTACTCTTGGGCCCGTTTGAAGCCGGGGTTGTGCTTAAGTTCCTTTTCAAACATGACCCTGGCCTCTTCGTGGCGGCCCAGAAGGGCATAGGCCGCCCCCAAGGCGCAGTTCAACCCAGGGTGCTGGGGCAAGAGGCCCAGGGCATAGTTCAGTTCCTGGACCAGCTTGGCCAGTCTGACAAAATCAAGCGCCTTGTGAATGCCAGGGCGTTGGATGACCGGCTTTTTTTCCAGCTCGTCTTCCCAGTTCTTGTGGAACTCGCCTTTTAGGATCAAATCCACGGCCCTATCTATTTCAGTAATAAAATTGGCACGGTAGCGCCCCAGGAGAATGCGGATGGTCTGGTCGCAGAGGCTGTTTTTCTCCTGGTTGGTCAGGTCTGTCCTCATAACCGCGTCGCAGTGGTCCTTGACCCAGTGGCAGTAAGGAAGGGTGATGCCCTCGTTCAAATCTTGGGACATGACATATAGGCGGCCGTAGCGTTGGGCATAAGCCGTATCACCCCGGGCGCTGGGCTGGTCGCGGAGCAAGAGTGGTTCAGGCAACTGGATGAATGGCCCCAGGAGGACCAGACGGGCCAGGAGGAGATTGTCGCCGGCGGCGTTATTAATTTGCATCAGGGGGTAAATGGTCCGCAAGGCGTCGGACCGCATGATGCCGTAGTGGGCGGTGCACCAGTTTACCTTTTCCAGAAAGGTCAGGTAGCGACGGCCCTGGTCATCGCCGCTTATTTCATAGTCGTCGTGGCCCTGGTTTATGATCTGGCCTTGGGCGTCCATATAATTGACATGACTGTAGGCCAGGACGGCCTTGGGGTTGGCATCCAGAGCCGCTATGCAGCGCTCGGCGTTTTGCGGGGCCCACATATCGCTGCGGCCGACATAGGCCACGTAGTCGCTGAAGAAGCCTAAGTGCAGACCTTCGCAGTAGCTGATGGTCAGGCCCAGATTCTTTTTGTGCCTCAGATAGTGGACCCGGGAATCGGCGGCCTGGTATTTGGCGGCGATTTCCCCGGTGTTATCGGTGGAGGCGTTATCAATGACCACGACCTGAAGATCGGTGAAGGTCTGGGCCAGGAGGGAATCCAGAAGGCGGGGCAGGGTGGCGCCGCCGTTGAAAACAGGGGCGGCTATGGTTAATTTGGGGAATTTCAATTTCCACTCCTTATGCTAATGAGTAATGGCCTAACCTAAGATGGATTCCGGCTTCCGCCGGAATGACGGGGGACATATTGCCGAATGGCGGAACCTGGCCGCATTCGTTACTCTGGCGGCCAGCAGCGTCATGCCGACCGCTATTTCGCTCGTCACCCCGGCGAAAGCCGGGGGCCATCTTGCAACTTTGCCCTATTCAGGCTGGAAATATTGGCTGTTCACCAATAATCGGTGTTTCCATTAAGTTCGGAGATACTGAAAACCTGGCCGTGAAAATTCAGCGCGGTCGGGCTTTTCCGCATGGAAGCCTCATGGCCCCAGGCGGCCAGAAGGAGGGCCTCGTCCGGGGGGCGGCCGTCCAGAATTTCCGGCCCGGCCACCGGCCGGCCGCCGATGGCGCGCCCGATCTTGGCCGGGTCCCGGTCTATGAGGCCGGCGATCTTGGCGCGGGCCAGGGCCGAGGAACCTAAAAACAGCATGGTGAGTTGGGAGAGGCCCCAAACCCAGATTGGCCGACCGGAGTCGGCCAGTTTGGCCAGACCGCTCATGACTTGGTGGTTTGACGACCAAGCCAAGTAGCTGGGGAGGTATTCGGCGGCCGAAGGTCCGGCCGACAGACCACCGCCAGCCGAAGCGTCGCCAACCCGGCCGGCCAGGGCCCGCAAGACCGGGAGATTTCGCCCGCCGGGCAGGGCGAAGGCGGCTTGGCTTATGTCAAGAGGCTGAAAGCCGGTTTCGGCCAGCAGCCGGCTTAAGGATGAGGAATCGAAGTGGTTTAAGTGTTCCAGATAAAATTCCTGGTGGGGAATATCCAGGGGATAGGCCGAGGCGTCCGGCACTTCAATGAAGACCAAGCCCCCTGTGGCCAGACGCCTTCCGGCTTCCCTCAGCAACTCCACCGGCTCGGCCGCATGTTCCAGCACATGGGAATAGATAATGAGGCCGGGGGCGGTTTCCAGAAAGGGCAGGCGGCCGGCCGTGGCCTGGGCGGCCGGAAGGCCCAGACGCTTTTCTATATCATCGGTCATCTCCGGCGAAAGGTCCACCCCATAAAGATTATGGAAGCCGGCTCGCCGCAGGGCTGAAAGAAGCCCGCCCCGGCCGCAGCCCACGTCAAAAATTTTATGTTCAGGCTTGATTCTTGAGCTTAAATAGCCAACGATTTCAGCCTGATGCCTAAGGTCGGCCGTGCTTTCGCCGCCGGCCCCCGGCGCAAGGGAGGTGAAATAGCGCCGTTCAGTGCGGTAATAGGCGGCCACGGCTTCCGAGTTTATGGCGGCATCGTAAAAGACCAAGCCGCAGACCGGACAGGCGGCCAGATTGAAGGCCCCGTTAAGTGGCGAATCATCAAAGGCGACGAAATTGAGACGCCCAAGATGCGGCCCGCCCCCGGCTCCGCAGACCGGGCAGAGCCGTTGGAAGGCTTCTGGCTTGGCCGCTCCTTCCAAGGTTGTTTCAGGTTTTGGCCGCAACATTACTCTCACGGCCTCCCAGAAGGCCGGCCCAATGTTTCAGCCCCGGGTCTTCCGGGAAAAAAGAAAGGTAGTGGAAGACGCTGCCTCGGGTCTCGGAACGGTCGGCGATATCCAGTCGGCTGAAAAGTTCGCCGGTCCGGTGTTGGTCTGCCCGGCCAGGCCCGGCCTCGGCGAAGAAGCGGCCCAGAGGGCCTTGGGAATTTAAAAATATTTCGGAGGGAGTTAAGCTGGAAAGGCCGGAGGCCGGATTTCCCGGCCAGGTCTTGGGTGTTTTGGGCCTAGACATGAGTTCCGCGTAGAGGGCCTCGAAGCCCTGGACCGTGCTTTGAATATCGAAGCGCTCCCGGGCCCTGGTTCTCGCCCGGGCCGAGAGGGTAAGGCGCAGGTCACGGTCATGGTAAAGGCGTTCCAGGCAGCGGCTGTAATCCGCCTCGCCATGGGCCACCAGCCCGGTTTGGCCGTCTTCCACCACATATTCCTCGGCCCCGCCGGCCAGGACCACAGGCGGCACGCCGGCGGCCTGGGCCTCGATGAGGCATTGCTCGCCGGTGCCGTAATGCCTGGGGTTAAGTGGATACCCGAAGACATCCAGGCTGGATAAAAATTGTTCAATGTCGCTGATCTGCCCAAGAAATTCAAAGCGGCCGGCCTCGCCAAGGGCTTCGGCTTCTTTGGCCAGTTCCCTATCCTTGGGGCCGCCGGCCACCAGGAAACTGGCTTCCGGCAGGTCGGCCGCAAGGCATAGGCTGATAAAATCCGGGTGCATTTTGACATAATCAACCGTGCCCAGGTAGCCTACCCGGAAGCCCTGGTGGGGCCGTGGTTCGGCCCGGGCCACATGTTCAAGGCCGGCGCAGCTGAACAAGAGGCGCAGGCGCTCAGCCCGGTCCGCGTCCGGCAGGTTTGGCCAGACCGGGGAGGTGAAGCTGTGGGGGGTGGAGACCGCGAAGATATCAGGAAAGGCGGCCAGGGCCGGGGTGAAGACCTGGGGCGAGGCCAGGCCGGAGACGTGGGACCAGATTAAGAGGCGGCAGGGGGGGATGAGGCCGCCCATGAACCAGGCCCAGATTAGGGGGTGGTTCCACCAGTGGGCGACCACGATATCGGCCTTTCTGGCCGCGGCGGACAGGCGGATATGGTCCAGCCCCAGAGAGTCGCGCAGAACCAGGCTTTCGCGGGCGGCCCGTTCCTTGGCTTGGGGGTTGGCGTAATCAAGGCACCAGAGTTCATGTTGGTTCGGCCCGCCGTGGACCCTGGCCAGGTAGTTCAATAGCACCCGGCCAACCCCTCCGCCCAAGTGGGGCGTAACGTGCATGATTTTCAAGCTTTTTGTCTTGGCTTCGGTCATGGATCAGGCGGCCTCGGTGGGCCAGGTGTTATAAACCTGGCAATAGCGATGGAGGGCCTCGCTTCGGCAGCGGCCGCAGAGGGGCGAACCCGCTCTAAGGCGCTGGATTTCCGAAAGGGGCAGGGCCAGGAAATTCTCCGCGGCCTGATTGTCCTGGCGGTGGTAGAACATCATGCAGTGGGCCACCGAAAGATCCCAGTTGACGGAGATGACGTTTTCCACCAGGCAGCCCTCGGAGGCTTCGGCCCGAGCCCTGGCCAAGGCGGTCTCCAGATCGATTTCCAGAAGATCGGCCGCCCGGCGGGCTTCCTCGGGCAGGCGACCGGTTTCCCGCCAGGCCAGGACTTCATCAAGGGAAATAAGATAGGCCCAGACCGGCTGAAACTCGAAGCCCAAAGCCTGGCAGAAGTCGCTGGCGGCGGCCAGTTCCGCCCCCCGGTTGTGCCGGTAGAGGTGATAGAAGATTTCCACCTTCATGTCCTGGTTCAGTTCAGCCTTGAGGCTGGCCAGGTTTTCTAGGCTTTTACTGACCTGCTTCCAGCTGCCTCCAGTATGGGTGACCTCGTAACCGGGGCCGAAGCCGCTTAAGGAAGCCCGGAACCAGGCCGGCTTGGCCGCCACCACCGGGGCCAGATCAACCCTAGGGTTCAGGTTGCTGGAAACCGCCGGGGCCAGGCCGGCCCGGTTGGCCAGGTCGATGATGGCCGGCAGGTCCGAGTTCAATAACGGCTCGCCCCACTGGTAAAGCTGGATGCTGGAGGCCAGGGGGTCTTCCTTGACGATTTTTTCCGCCACCTGGGAGAAGGTTTCCGCCTTCATCAGGCCACCAGGCCGGCCAGGCCCGCGCCCCTTGCCCCGGGGGCAGGCCAGGCAGTGGAGATTGCAGAGCCCGCTTACGTCCACCGCGTAGCTGTAAGGGGTCAACTGGTCCAAGGCGAAGAGGTTTTCCCCGGGGATGAAGCCGGCCGCCTCGGCCTGGGCCATGAGTTCCCGCTGAAAGAAGAAAGGGGTCACCACTATGGCCGGCGCTTCCGCGGTCCGGCCCCGGGCCAGGATGGGCCCTGGTTCGGAAACCGGCCGGCCGAAAACCAGCTTTTCCGGCAAAACCTCGGCCCTGGTGTCAAGGAATCCGCGCACCTCGAGGCCCAGGGCTTCCAGCCGGCGGAAGAGGCCGCGGCCTTGACGTCCAGTTCCCCACAAATAGACGTCCCGGCCCGTCAGCTTGGGATATTTTAAATTTTCGAGAGAGTTCATCTGTTTCCACGCCCTTGGCGATGCCTTAAAAACGGTCTGGCTTCTGATATTTTAAATTTTCGAGACAGTTCATCTGTTTCCACGCCCTTGGCGATGCCTTAAAAACGGTCTGGCTTCTGATATTTTAAATTTTCGCGGCTGTTCATCTGTTTCCACGCCCTTGGCGATGCCTTGAAAACGGCCTGGTTTCTGATACTTTAAATTCTTCGCGGCTGTTCATTGGTCTCCAAGGTATCCAGGCCGTCGGCTAGGTTAAAGAACAGGCCCTGAAAATTTATTTCCGCCAGGTAGTCCTTCATGCCGGAGGAGCGGGTGGCGAAGGCCAGCACCGCATCGTCCGGGCCGGCTTCGGCCAAGGCTTCCAGGCCGCGCACTTCCCGCCCTTGGAAAGTCTGGTTTTGGACCGAGGGCCGGCGATCCACCAGGGCCTTTATGTCGGCTCGGCTCCAGTCGAGTTGGGCATAAAAAAAACTGAAAGTCAAGCCCAGGCCCCAGAGATACAGCCCCCGGCCTTCGGAGGCCAATTTGGCCACCAGGTTTTGGGCCTTGGCCCGCCGCCCGGCGTCTTCGGCCAGGCGTCTTGAGACCTGTTCCCTCAGGGGCCGGTGGACGACCGGATAATCAACTCCATCTGGGCCGGTTTTGCGGCCCAGGACATAGGTTGAAGGCTGGTAATGGCTTTCGGTGAAATATATACGGTTAGGCCCGGCCCCCAAGATGGAGAAGCCTGTCAATTTCAAAAGCTCTTCCAGGTGGCCCCGGCTGAGGAAGTTTATGTGTTCGGGTATCAGCCATTCCTGGCCCTTCAGGCAGCAGCCATCATAGTCCCTGGAATCAGGGGCTTCCACAAAAAACAGCCCGCCAGGGCGCAAAACGCGGCGCACTTCCAGGGCCGCGGCGGCCAGGTCGTATAGATGTTCAAACAGGTTGCTGGAATAGACCAGGTCAACGGAAGAATCCGGGAGGGGGATATGCTCCGCCCCGCCGAAGAGAACGCCGAAGCCGTGGGCGGCCAGGTATTCCAGGCAGGGGCGGCTTAAATCCACCCCGGTCAGGTCGGTGAAGCCCTGGTCGCGCAGGTAAAACAAAAATCCGCCATTGGCGCAGCCCAGGTCTATTATTTGCGTTTCTGGCCCGGCCAGAAAATTGGCCAGGGCTTCATAAGACCGGCCGTAACGGCGGCGCTCCAGAAGGCTGTCGCCGCCGCTGCCAGGGCCCAGGTCGTGGGCGCCGTAGGCGGCCTGTTCATGGTAATAGCGGGCCAGGCTGGAAGGGTCGTCAATTTCGCTGTAAACCAGGCCGCAATCAGGGCAGGCCAGAAGGCGGACCGGCCTCTCCAAGCTGCACCCGTCAAACAGGGCGCAATCTATTTCCGCCAGCCTTTCAGCCGACTGGCGGCCGCATAGAGGGCAAGGCCGGGCGTTCGAGGCTAAAGCCAGGGCGGAGGCCGCCGCCTCGCCGTTCACGGCTTCTGACGAAAGGTTCATGGCTCGCTTTCCTCTTTCATGGTTTCCTTAAATCTGATAGTAGATATTGTCCAGCCAATCGGGGCAGCGAATCCGTTCCCGGTTTATGCATGAAGGCGTTTCAAGGTTTAAAAACGGAAAGGCATTATGGACACCCGCCGGGCAGGGCGCCTTGGTTTTAAAGCAGGTGGGGAAGACGAATTTATCGCCCACTTTATGGCGGTAATCACAGGGGCCGTTGACTTTCACCACCTCCGCATGGATCAAGTCCCGCCAATCCTCCCGAACGCCCTGGGCCTTGAAACTCTCGTCATAGGGGCGCACCTTGACCAGAACATCCACGCCGCGCTCGGCCGGGCAGCAAACCTGGCAGTCGCCCAGCTCGTTGTAGGAATATTTCGCGCCGAAGACCGCGCCCAGGAAATAGGGGTATAAAGTGTGCCACATAATTGGGCAGACCTGGCTGGTGAATATTTCATCATGCCCGTAAATACGCCCGGTATCCTGGCAGTCTTTATGCCAGGGGCAGGCCGTTTTGCCGGGCAGGAATTTTATGGATATGTTTTTGGGCATGGCGCTGGGCTCCTACATGAAATTAATCCAGGGGGTGGGCGCTTTCAACTGGTTTAAAATACAGTTTATGGTCGTAAGCGCACAGACCTGGCACTCGTCTGATTCGGGCGGAGTGGCGTTAAGATGCCGGTAAACCTCTTGCGCCTTCCCGCCTTCCAGGATGGAGCGCAAATTATCCCGGTGCAGGCTGCCATAACTGAACTCCCGGTTGCCCCAATATCTCCAGCAGGGGTACACTTCGCCGTCCGAAGCCACGATGGTATAGAATTTCACGCCGTCGCAGCGGCCTGGCTCCCAGTCGTCAGGCGACATTCCAGCAAGAGGCGCATCCTGCACAAGCAACTTGAAATTGAATTGGAAATCGTCGTCGCGCAATTCATGGGCTTCGCGCAGCAACTCGTCAATGTGAGATGTTTTGTTTCGCATTGTTTCCTGGCTGGTCGGGCGAACCCCGTCAAAAGAACCGGAAGTCCAGAGCGGCTCGGAGACCATGACATAGTCGATCCCAAACTCCTTGAGTGTTGTTAGATATTGCGGCAGATTATCAATGGTGTACGCGTCAAGATAAAGAGAGGCCCGGAGCGCCACCTTCAGATTAAGTTCCGTTCTCAGTTCAACTGCCTGGCGCACGTGATCAACCACTTTGTCATAATGGTTTTCAGGACAATCGTGCATATGGACATAGCGTTCCTTATCAGGCACGACATTGCTGAAAAGAACGGAAAAGGTTTGAGGCAGGATTTCCCTGGCCAACGGCTTATCCAGCAAGACGCCGTTGGTCGTCAAGGAGACAGGAAGCTTTTGCCGGGCAGCCTCATGAAAGGCCTCCGGAATGTTTTTATTGAGCAAGGGCTCGCCGGTGCCCTGCATAAGCAGACCGCCCACGCCAATTTCCCCGCACTGCTTGACGAGATCAACGAAAAGCTCACGGCCTAATACATGACCTCCCCCCCCCCCCCAGCAAGGCCGATGCCCGCGCTTTTTTTGTGGACATAGCAGTAGCGGCACTTTTGGTTGCAGACGTTGACGGGGCTGATTTCCACGGTGACGGGCGCAAAGAAGGCCTGGTGCTTCCAGGCGTGCAGCCGGTCAATATGGCAATAGGTGCGGGGTTCCCGATAACCTCGAAAATGCTGTCTGTAACTCATGAAACATCTCCTTGCGGTTTATGGGCCTCCCAGCCTCCGATGAGGTCGAAAAAACGGCCTTTGAAATTTATTTCCTCCAGGTGGGCCTTCATGCCCGCGGTTTGGGTGGCGAAGGCCAGCACCGCATCGTCAGGGCCGGCTTCGGTCAAGGCTTCCAGGCCGCGCACGGCCCGCCCCTTGAAAGTCCAGTTTTGGACCGAGAGACGGCGATCCACCAGAGACTTGATTTCGGCGTGCCTCCAGTCGATCTGGGCGTAATAAAAATTGAAAGCCCAGCCCACCCCCCAGAGAAACAGCCCTCGGCCTTCGGAACTCAACCGATCCACCAGGGTTTGGGCCTTGGCCAACCGCCCGGCGTCTTCGGAGAGGCGCCTCAAGACCTGATCCCGCATGGGCCGATGGTTGAGCGGCCGAGGCGCGTCACCATTCCTGGCCGCGCCGGTTTTGCGGCCCAGGACATAGGTTGAGGGCATGTAATGGTTTTCCGAAAAATATATCCGGTTCGGTCCGGCGTCCAGAATGGAGAATGCGGCCAGGTTCAAAAGCTCTTCCAGGTGGCCCCGGCTCAGGAAGTTGATATGTTCCGGCACCAGCCATTGCTGGCCTTTCAGGCAGCAGCCTTCATAGTCCCTGGAATCCGGCGCCTCCAGAAAAAACAGCCCGCCCGGGCGCAAAACGCGGCCAACTTCCCTGGAGGCGGCGGCCAGGTCGTAAACATGCTCAAAGAGGTTGCTGGAATAAACCGCGTCCACGGAAGAATCCGGGAGGGGGATATGCTCCGCCCCGCCGAAGAGAGCCCCAAAACCGTTGGCGGCCAGATATTCCAGGCAGGGCCGGCTTAAATCCACCCCGGTCAGATCGGTGAAGCCCTGGGCTCGCAGATAAAACAAAAACCCGCCCTTGGCGCAGCCCAGGTCTATTATTTTCGTCCCGGGTCCGTCCAAAAAAGGGGCCATGGCCTCATAAGACCGGCCATAACGGCGGCGTTCCAGAGGGCTGTCCAGGCCGGTGCCTGAACCCAAATCCGGGGCGCTGTAAGCGGCCTGTTCCGTGTAATAACGGTTCAGGCTGGAGGGGTCTTCAATTTCGTTATAAACCAGGCCGCAATCCGGACAGACCAGCATACGGACCGGCCGTTCCAGGCTGCAGCCGTCAAACATGGCGTAGTCTATTTCAGCCAGAGCGTCCGCTTCCGCCCGCCCGCACAGGGGGCAGGGGCGGAGGTTCCCGGCCGGGGAGAGGGCCGCTTGGCTCATTATTGGCAGGGGCTCGGTCAAGCCTGGCTGAATGTTCATGGAAACAACTTACTCCGTCGCGGCCAGGCCGCCCTGGATCGGCGCCGTTATTCGAGGCGCGGCCGCGAGTTGACCGGCCGCCTCCCAGGCGGTTCTGGAAATGGCGCGGTATTTGCCGCTCATCTTTTCCAGGCGCAAGGCATCAAAGCGCGCCCGATGCCAGGTCAATTCTTCCATGGTCATGTTTCTGGGCCGAATGAAGAAATCATATCCCCTGTTGGTGGCGAAGAGCTTTTCGTTGTTCCAGCCTTCGCCGTTTTCAAGCAGGAGGTTCTCTTTGAGGCATTGATCGTAAAGGGCCGTGCCGGGAAAGGGGATGGCGTTGGCCACGGAGCAGTCGTCAATTTCCAGTTCTTGAATGAGGTTATAGGTCTCGGTCAGGGTTTCCGAAGTATCTTCGGGCAGACCAATGATGAAAAAGGCGGTCAGGATTACCTGCTTATGGCGGCCAAAGGCCTTGACCACTTCAAACACTTTTTTCATGTCCAAGCGCTTGCCCATGACTTTGTTGCGAATGTAATCCGAACCGCTTTCTATGGCTATCGGCGCCCAGATCAGGCCGGCCTCTACCAGGGCCTCCACCACTTCCTCATCCAGGGAACCGGTCGAAAGGCCGTTGGGGGTGCGGAACTGGATATTCAAATTCCGTTTTATCAGGCCCCGGCAGATATCCAAAGTCCGCTTCTTGTTGAGGGTGAAGTTGTCATCCATTATCTCAAAATAACGGGTCTGATGTTCGTGATACAGAAATTCCATCTCGTTCAGCACATGTTCGGCCGAGCGGGGCCGGAAACGGGGCCCCATGGCCCGGAAAAGGCAGCAGAAATTGCAGCGCTGCGGGCAACTGCGGCTGGTTATGAAGGGCATCGGCACCCCGATGGGCAGCTTTTTGGGGTTGTGCCAGCGGGAAGTATCAATGGCGTAATTCTTAAAATCAAAAAGGTGATAGGCCGGCCTGGAGATTTGGTCCGGGTCGGCGATGAACCTGGTCTTGGGCTGGTTTATGACCCGGCCGTCCGGGCCTCTCCAGGTCAGGCCGTCAATTCCGGCCAGGGATTCGCCTTTTTTAAGGGCCAGGACCAAGGCTTCCGTATTTTCCTCGCCCTCGCCCTGAAGCACGAAATCTATATCCGGGTAATGGCGTATCAGGTCTTCGCTGAAAATAGTGGGGTGCGTTCCTCCCACCGCTGTTTTAATACGCGGATCCAGAGCCTTGACCAGGCTGGCTATTTCCAGCACCTGCCTGATCTGGCCGGAGAAAAGGCAGTTTATGCCCACCAGAAATGGCCTGGTTTCCCGCAGCGCCGAGGCCACGGCCGAAGCGGTCTTGGCCGCGGCCTGTTCCGGGCTGTCCTCCCAGGGTCTCAGCGGGTTCATATCCAAGACGGCCACTTCGAGGTGGCGGGTCAAGGAGCCGGCGAGATAGAGGTGGGCCAGAGGCAGGTAGTATTCCCTAAGAAAAGCCCCGCTGACCTGCTGGCTGGGGTCGCTGGTGGCCGGAGTTATCAATAAAACGCCATTCATTTCAGTTCTCCTTGAGCGAACGCTGGTCAACCATGAAGTTTTTCACAAAACAGTGGGCCTTGGCCCCGGCGCATCTGGCGCAGGCCTCGCCTTCGGCCACCCGCCTGACCAGTTCAGGCAAGGAGACTTCGAGAAAATTATCCGCCACCATGGGCAAATATGACACCCCGCAGGCCCGGACGTTCAGGTTCCAGTTAATGGAAAAATACCTGTTTTCCAGGCAGCGGGTTTCAGTTTCCGAGTTGAAGTCGCCCATGAGCAAATACTTGGCGTCCTCGTTTATCATTTCCATCTGTCGGCTGACTTCGCGGGTTATGGGCTGGCCGAGGCGCAGGGCCACCACGTTGTCCCTGGGGTACAAGGTCGCGGTCTGCGGACGGAAAACATAATCGAGGTCTTCGGCCAAGGCCTTTATTTTTTCATAGTCCTCACCGCCGTTATGGCGGTAAAGGTGGTAATAGAGCTCCATTTCCATACCGGCCCGCAAAGACCGGTTCAATTCGGCCAGATACTTCAGATTTTTAAGAAAGAGATCCCACTTGCCGCCGGTATGGGTGATTTCATAATTGGCGCCCCAGCCGGAACAGGAGACCCGCACCACTTCCGGCTTGGCCCTGGCCATGCTTTCCACCAGTTCCGGTTTAAGATTAAGGTTGGTGGAGACGATGGAGAGCACCCGGCGGGCCTTGTTATGGCCGATTATCTCCGGCAACTCGCGGTTCAAAAGGGGCTCGCCCCAGGTATAGAGCTGTATCTGGCCCAGGAAAGGCATTTCACGGAGTATCTTGTCGATGACCTGGGCGTAAACCTCGGCCGACATGAAACCGACCGGAGGGTGAACATTCATGTTGCCCCTGGGACAGCCCTGACAGCGCAGGTTGCAGACTCCGGCGATGTCGATGCTGGGGTTAAGGGGGGCCAGATCGAAGGAGGAGATGAAATCCCGGCCCTCGGCCAGGCCGGCCGCGGCCAGTTCGGGCCGGAACTCCTCTTCCCAGTAGCCGGAGGTCATGATGACGAAGATTTTCCTGGCCAGGTCCGGCTGGTCATAAATCTCTTCCGGGGTGTAAACCGGACGGCCGGCCAGGCGGCGGCCGCGCAGGCGGGGGCTTTTGTCAATGAAGGCTTCGATTTCCAGGCCATGACGGCTTAAACTGCTGGCAAAACCCTGGCCCATGAAGGCGGCCCCGCGCAGAAAAAGGCGGCGGCCCCCGATTAAGGCTTTTAGCGTCTCGGGAGTGAAGTCTGAAAACCTTATCGGTGTAAGATAGGGCGGGAACTGGATTTCGCCGCCTTGGGGCCGGGGCGTCTCGTTCTCAAGGGTGGCCAGGTTCATTTTTTATATTCCCTTATTAAAACAATGTCAGGCGTTCAAGCTGCCGCGTTTTTCAATGAGACTCTCATCCCCGTAGATGGTGAAGCAGCGGTGGATGGCCCGCTCGCGGCAGGACCGGCAGAATTCGCTCTCCCTCCGGGCGGCCAGGATGTCAGCCAGGGGAACCTGGAGAAAATCGCCCTCCACCAGCTTAAGGCCGGGCTGATACCATTCCATGCACTGGCTGATCTGGAGATCCCAGGTGATCCAGAGGCAGCGGGTCCAGGGACAGGGCAGATGTTTTTGGGCCCGGGCCATTTCCATGGCTTCCGGTATGCTTATGGCCTGGAGTTCCCAGGTTTTAACGGCGGCCGGGCTCACCGGGCGGCCGCTGATTATGGCGGCCACGTTCTCCAGGGGGGCCAGGGCCGCGTGCCGCACCCGTAAGTTAAAGCCCAGGCCGGCACAAAGGTCTTTGAGGCGCCGGTAATCATCGGCCCGGTTCTTATAGATGTGGTAAAAGACCTCGACCTCCATCTCCGGGTGGTATTCGGCCTTGAGATTTTTAAGGGTGTGGAGGTTTTCCAGGAACCAGTCCCAGCGGCCGCCGGTGTGGGTTATTTCGTAATTGGCCCCGTAACCGGAAACAGAGACCCGGAACCAGGTGGGCCGGGCCTTGATCACCTCGCTGAAATCGCGGCGGAAGCTTAGATTGCTGGAGATGGCCGCATCCAGGCCGTGCCCGCGGCAGAGATGTATCATTTCCGGCAAATCGGGGTTCAGGAGCGGCTCGCCCCAGTTGTAGAGGGCCACGGCCCCCACCAAGGGGTCTTCTCTCACAATCTTGGCCAGGACCTGGTCGAAAACTTCCGGCTTCATGAAGCCGGCCTCGGGCTGGGGGCTGAAATTGCCCCGGGGGCAGGAGATGCATTTGAGGTTGCAAAGCCCGGAGACATCTATCTGGTAGTCCAGCTGCTGGAGTTCGGCGGCGGCCACAAAATCGCGGCCTTCGGCCAGGCCGGCCCGGCGGCAGGCCTCCCCGATCTCCGGGGCATAGAAACCGGAGGTGATGACTATGAAGATCTCGCCGCTGGGCTGCATGAGGATTGTTTCGGGCTTGGAGACCGAAAGGCCCAGGACGGCCTGCCCGGCCAGGTCCGGGCTGGAATCGACGAACCCCTTGGGGTTCAGGCCTTCCCGGCGCAGGGTTTTCAAGATGCTGAAACCAAGCTGGCGGGCTCCCCAGAGATAGACTTCGCGGTTCTTGAACCGATCTTTCAAATCCTGAAAATTCATGTCCTTCTCCTTGGGGCGGTCCCGCCTGGGGCGGGTGTTTTAGAGGTCTGACTGAAATCTTGCAATTTTAGTGCCAAATATGAGGGAAGGAATTGACGACCGGCGACACATAATTAAGATAACATATGCATAATTAAATGTCAATATGTTGTGTTTGTTTTTCAGGCAACCACCAAGAGTGAAGCCGGAGGCAGAGGCCCTTCATCGCGAAGCCGCCTTGAGGGATTCCGCTGGAATGAGTGGAAGCATCCGCGCCCGCCGCCTTAAGCGAAAGGCCGGCCCCTGGCGCGGGCCTTGCCAAAAGCGCCCGATTTAGGTATCATTTTAAACGAGGGTGAAGCATGAGCGAAGAATCCAGGAAACAGGAATATACCCCCCTTAACCTCCACCCCTTTGTCGGCTTGGACTTGGGCGAACGGTGGGGCCGGGAAGTGGGCGAACTTTCCCAGCGCCTCACCCATGTTGAACAGTCCGTGGCCCGGCTGGAAGCGAAAACCGACACCTTGCACGCCAAGGTTGAAGATATAGCTCATACCCTGGCCCGCCACGACGGAAAGTTCAACAGCCACGAAGAAAGATTCAACAGCATTGACGAGAGAT
>Ga0268262_10001767_pt1 | contig 26085 bp, 22 predicted proteins | sample TergutNc150P3_FD_190354 | JGI IMG/M metagenome (GOLD analysis project Ga0268262, IMG submission 190354) | Nasutitermes corniger P3 segment gut microbial community from laboratory colony in Florida, USA - Nc150 P3 (SPAdes) (version 2) | ecosystem: Host-associated > Arthropoda: Insects >... | reverse complement strand
TTTTACGGCGGGAATACCGCCTAAAGGTTTTCAATACTTAAAAAATCTAACATTGTTAGCGGTTTTTATTATTTTCATTCAGACGCTGTTTGGTCCCGGCGAAACATACGTCGTAAAACCGCTTTTTCCGGCGTCGTTTCCGTTTTTGGGCGGCGCAGGTTCCCTAAAATGGGAAGGATTTATCCTTGGTATTGTGATTGTATGCCGTCTAGCCGCTTTAATATTGCTTTTACCCATGTTGACGCTGACAACAGCGCCTTATCAAACGGAGATGGGGCTTTGCGCTCTTGGCGTTAATTATCGCGCCGCCTTTGTTATAACTTCGGCGATAAACCTTATTCCGTCTTTTAAGGAGGAGGCCATATTAATTATTGACGCGCAAAAATTGCGCGGAATGGGCAAATTTGGAATAAAATCCTATATAAACCTGATTGTTCCGCTGATGTTAGGCGCAATGCGTAAAGCGCAAACGTCTTCGGTTGTGATGGATTCCAGGGCGTTTGGCGTTTACAAAACAAGAACATGGCTTGAAAAACCAAAAATGAAGAGTTTGGATTTTTTCTTTATCGCTGGCAGTGTTGTTTTTTTTGTAATTATGATGTTTATTAATTTTACTTTTAGAAATTAATATTGAGTGTGACAAATGTGCGTAATCAGTCTGGATAATGTCAGTTTCAAATACCCCCGCGCCAAAAGTTACGCGCTTACAGGGATAAATTTATCCGTGTTTGAAGGTGAATTTCTCGCCGTAATGGGTGAAAACGGAGCGGGAAAAACCACTTTTTGTAAGTTGCTTAATGGTATTATTCCCCACCATTGCGGCGGACGGTTATCGGGAACGGTTACGGTTGACGGCGCGGATACCGTAAAATCCTCCGTCCCGCAGTTGGCTCTTAAGGTCGGGATGACGTTGGATGATCCTGACGCGCAACTTTTTACATCGTCTGTCCGCCATGAAGCAGCTTTTGGACCGCAAAATATTCTTTTACCGCCGCAAGAAATCGAAGAAAGGGTGAGCTTCGCACTTCGCGCCGTCGGGCTTGCGGGTTTTGAAGACAGGGCGCCCTCAACTCTTTCAGGCGGCGAAAAGCAGAGGCTTGCTATTGCCGCAAGTCTGGCAATGAAAGGGAAAATACTGGTTCTTGACGAACCCCTGTGCCGCCTGGATACGCGGGGAGCGCGGGAGGTAATGGCCGTCTTAAGCGATATGCGAAAAAATGAAAAAATAACAATAATTATGGCAATGCACGAAAGCGCAAAAGCGGCTGAATTCGCGGACAGGGTTTGTATTTTTAAAAACGGAAAAATTGCCGCGCTTGATACCTCTAAGAACATTTTTTCTAATAGCGCATTATTGGAAAAAAACGGCATACGGCCTGTCACAGGTAATTTTAGGAATTTTTTGCCGCAAAAAGTTTCCTGTGATAATCCCGTAATTGATATAAAAAATCTTTTCTTTTCGTATTCAAATGGTTCTGGCGTTAAAAATATCAACCTGTCAATCGCGGAGAATGATTTTATCGCAATAACGGGCGATAACGGCTGCGGAAAAACGACATTGCTAAAGTGCATCACAGGCCTTTTACGCCCGGGCGGAGGGGATATTTTTATTCGCGGCAAAAATACAAAAGAACTCTCCATCGGCGATATTTCAAAAGACGTGGGATTTGTTATGCAAAATCCCGATACCCAGCTTTTTACCGATTCTGTTTACAAGGAGGCCGCTTTTGCGCTTAAAAACATGCGTCTTTCAAAAATGGAAATAAAGCGGAGGGTGGAGGCGGCGCTTGAAACCGTGGGTCTTAACGACGCGGACGCTTTTCCCCCGGCGTTAAGCAGGCAGGATCGTACAAAGACTTTAATCGCGTGCGTCCTTGCAATGGAATGTAAAATAATTATTTTTGACGAAGTTGACGTTGGCAATGATTACTGCGGCAGTTTAAAAATTATGAATATCGCCCGCGATCTCCATTCAAAGGGCTTTACAATTATTTTTATTACGCATAACATGGGTTTGGCAAGCGAATATGCGCATAGACTTATTAAAATGGAAAAAGATGGGATTGTATTTGATGGAAGACGGGAAGATTAGTAAAAAAAAACATTTCACGGTTCACCCCGCCGTTATTAGCATTTGGGCCGCCGTTATTGCGGCGGGACATTTATTGCCGACTGTCCCAATCATGGGAACTGGCGGGACATTTTCCTTATCTACGGTACTTTATCCGCTTTCAGGAATCTTTTTTGGTCCGTTATCCGGCGCCCTTTGCTCGGCGGCTGGCGGTTTTATTGGCTCATTAATCGCGCCCCATACGGCATGGATGGGGCTTGGCACTTTTATCGTGGGGACAACTACGGCTTTTACAAGCGGATGTATAGCGTGGGGAAAATGGCCGCCTGTCGCTATTAGCTCAGCCGGAAATTTTATCATCAACGGGGGGATTATCGTATACATTACAGGAACGATTCTCTGGTTTACGCAGGAAATAGGCAGAAATGTTATCCGCCTGCCGCTGTTTTTTTACGGGCTGGGTTTTGTCGTTATGATAATAGCGATTATTTTCTCGCGGCGGATGTTTGAAAGCAAAAACCAATGGGGCAAATTTCCCGCCGTCTGGTTATGCGCTTTCAGCGGTCTTATAGGGGGCGCGACGGTGGGGAATTTTTTCTCTCTTGTATTGTACAAACAGCCAAAAGAAATCTGGGCGATACTTACATTTACCGCCCCCATTGAACGCGCAATTTTCGCGTCCGCGGCAATGCTTGCGGGAACGCCCCTTCTTTCAGGCTTGAATAAAATCGGCATTTTTACGGGCCCACAAAGTGAATTAGATGAAGAAGGAGTTTCCAATGAAAATTGATTGTCATGTTCACGTAACGCCGCCGGATATTATCGCGGACTGGGAAAAATACGCGGATAAAGAACCGTACTTTTCGCTGATTTCGCGCAGTAAAGTAAACAAATTTGCCACGGCGGAAGACGTTGTTTCCGTATTGGAGAAAGACGGTTTTGACAGGGCGGTAATTTTTGGTTTTGGCTTTAATGACATCGGCCTGTGCCGTTATGTGAACGATTATGTAATAGAAAAAACAAAACAGTTTCCCGAAAAACTGACGGGCTTTGCGGTCGTCCCCCCTTGCAAAGATGCCGCGAGAGAGATAGGCCGCTGTTTTAACAACGGTCTTAAAGGCGTGGGAGAACTGTTTCCGGAAGGGCAGGGTATTGACCTTGTAAACGAAAAGGAAACCGGCGGATTGGCGGGCGCGTGTAAAGAACTGGGGATACCGTTACTGCTCCACACAAACGAAACCGTCGGTCATTATTACCCGGGAAAAACAAATATACAAATGCAGGATATTGAAAAATTTATTCTTAACAATCCCGACCTAAAAATAATCCTTGCCCATTGGGGCGGCGGGATTTTTATCTACGAGACAATGAAAGAAATCAAAGCAAGTTTCCGCAATGTATACTACGACATCGCCGTCACCCCGTATCTTTTTGATGAGCGCATTTATCGCGCCGTAAAAGCGTTAGGTCTGTGTGAAAAAATTATCTTTGGCAGCGACTTCCCAATTCTCCCTCCTTCGCGTTACATGAAAGGCCTAAACAACAGCGGTCTTCTCGAAGATGACAAAAACCTGATACTCGGTAAAAACGCGCAAAAACTGCTAACATTTCGTGATAACTAAGACTTAACAAAGAATTTTTTCCGAATTTTATCTCGCAGAGACGCAGAGGACGCGAAGTTGTTGTTTGTGAGATTATCGTTTTGCTTCAAGGTTTGTAATCAGACATTTATACCTTGAGTAGCAATAGGCTATCGAACAATAACTCTGCGTTCTCTGCGCCTTTGCGCCTCTGCGTGAGGTCTTTTCGAATCAAGTAGAAAAATGATAATTAAAGATGTATAATTTATATATGGTAAAGATAAGACTTATACCCGTATTTACGCTGGTTTTATTATTAAATATTTTTCATCCTTTTAGCGTATGGTGCGAGGTTTTTGAGTATAAACATATACAGGGGGCGAAGTATAGGATACTTTCTGTTGTTGATGAGGCGGTTTTTTTAAATGGGGTTTTAAGCCATCGGGCTGAAATACTTAACCGTATCGCGGTGGAAGTTACAGATGTAAAGGACGGCAGGGGAAACCATAAGGCGACATTTCAAACATCGGAACGGGTAGTTTATGATTCCGCGGCTAAAACGCAGGCGAAGTCGGGTTTTGCCTGGACAAGGGAATATGATTCGGTTTTTGAGCGCGATAAATTGGGATACCTTACGATAGACCCAAAGTATTATATGCCAGTTGTGCGTAACGTGCCCGTGTTTCCTGACAGGGATTTAAACATAACGGACAAATGGAGGGCGGAAGGCTATGAGATACATGATTTTAGGGATTCTTTTGGAATACAGGAGCCGTACCGAATACCGTTTATCGCGAATTATACCTATGTCGGACAGCGTGAATGGAAGGGAAAAAATTATCCGGCTTTTTCAGTAAGTTATAAAATAGCTTCAAGGCCGCCTGCCGTTAAAGGCCGCCTTTATCCTGTACGTATAATGGGCGATTTTGATCAAATTGTTTATTGGAGTCATTCGCTTGGGCAGGCGATCGCCTATGAGGAAAGTTTTCGCATGACTTTTGAAATGTCAGACAAAAGAAAAATAGAGTTTCGCGGAAACGCGCAGGCTGAGTTTATCGAATCTGAGGAAATGAACAAGGAAAAACTTGTAGATGAAATTAAAAAGGAAATAGACCGCCTAAAAATTCCCGATGTTGACGTACGCGCCGTTGACGAAGGTATTTCATTAACCCTTGAAAATATCCAGTTTGTAGCCGATTCGGCAAAAATGCTTCCCGGCGAACAGGGTAAACTTGAAAGAATCGCCGCGATTTTAAAACGCTATCCTGAAAGGGATATTGTAATCAGCGGACATACCGCTTTAGCGAAGGGGACAAGGGATGAACATCTTGAGCTTTCCCAGGAAAGGGCAAGGGCGGTGGCGGATTATTTTCTTGCGAACAATGTCCGTACCGCGGACCGCATGGTAATTCGCGGGTACGGCGCGGATATGCCGATTGCGGATAACAAAACCGAAGAAGGTATGCGTAAAAACAGAAGAGTGGAAATTACCATTCTGGAAAATTAGCGGACTTTTTTTATATGCCGTCTTCACAAGGTTTTAACGGATTCCTTTTAAAACTAAACAACGTCATGGACCGCTTTATTCCCGTTATGACCCCGTTGTCCGTCGCGCTTGGTTTATTTCTGCCGAGTGTTTTTCTGCCGCTGCGCCCCTATGTTATTTTACTGTTCAGCATTATGACATTTTCAGGCTCCCTTAAACTGACCGCCATTGAATTGGGAGCGGCGGTTAAAAGCCCAGCTCCTATTCTGCTTTTCTTTTTTTCAAGCCACATATTAATGCCGTTAGCCGCTCTTTTTTCATCTTCAGTCTTTTTTAACAATCCCGACGTGATAGCCGGTTTTATCCTTCTTTTCGCCGGTCCTACCGCCGTTTCCGGTTTTATATGGTCGGCGATTTTCAGCGGGGACAAGGCATTGGGACTTTCTTTAATCCTCCTTGACACTTTGCTTGCCCCGCTTATCGTTCCTTTGACCCTTTCACTGCTTTTAGGGACAAAAGTCGCGATGGACATGAGCGGTATCGCGGTCTCCCTTATTTTTATGGTAGTGGTTCCCACGATAATCGGCGTTGCGTTAAACGAAACAAGCAAAGGGGCGATACCGAAAAAAATATGTCCGTGCCTTGATCCGCTTGCCAAATTCTGCCTGATGCTTGTTATTTCCGCTAACTCGGCGGCCATTGCCCATGTTATACGTTTTAACGATCCTTTAGTTTGGGGCGTGGCGCTGCTCTGCGTTGTCTTGACAATTGCGGGATTCCTGCTGGCGAGGCTTAACGGTATTGCGGCGAGGTGTAATTATGAAAAAAGCGCCGCCTTAATTATCGCGGGCGGATTAAAAAACAACAGCGCCGTTATGACAATCGCCGTAACATTTTTCCCGGAGGCCGCCGTTCTTCCCACATTAATGAGCATTATTTTACAGCAGACAATAGCCGCGACAATAGGCAAATTCCTTATTCGCCGAATTCATAACGCAAAACGGATTCGTCAAGAATAAAAACAACTTTGCCCTGCGACAAAAGGCGGCGGTTTTCTTCGGAAGAAATAATTACAAGCGCGTCGCTTCTTTCGATGATAAGGTCAGTGGGCTTCATTCCGAATACGCCGCGCGCGAAAATGCGTAAAGGCCTGTCTCCCACGATTTCACGTAATTCATCGGAGAGGCCTGAAGGGTTGTTTTGAAAAATATTTTTCGCCGCGAAATACCGTACCATTGAAGCGCCTTGCGCAGCTCCCTGCGCCTGCGATTGGGGCTCAAGCATAAAGCGTTCATAGATAAGGTTCATTTCACTGTCCCAGATTTTTGGAAAAAGGCAGGGAACCGGCATGGCGGTTTTTCTAAATCCGAAAACGGGGAGTTCGTCCAGGGCGATAATTATTATCCCCGTGTACCGAGCCGTGGAAATGGGGTTTAACGTTCTTAAAACCGGAGATGGGCGGTTATGGCGTAAAAGAGATGCGCTGATGTTTGGGATGGATATTAATACGGACGTTGTAATATTTTTCATGTCCTGTGAAAGGGCGGGGGATGTTAAATTTGCCCCTCGGGCGATTGCCTCTATTTGCGTAAGGTTTAGCTCCCCGCGAGCGACAAGATCCCCCATTGTTGAATTGGAATCAACCTGTAAGCCCAAAAGGCACGGCTGTATGAAGCTTAAATAACTTGAGTTTAAAAGGGATTCCCCCTGGGTTCTTCCCGACGGAAGTTTTACCCCCGCCTGGGCAAGATTCAAGGAAACAACCGCGTTAATCCGTAAAGTGTCCCACTCTACTGCGCCGGAAATGCCTGTTTTTGCCTGTCCAAAAACACCAAAACATGAGAAAAAAATCAGGGTTAATATTGTCAATTTTTTCATATAGCTAGCTATTCTATTATCGGCACTCTAATGGTTCTTCCTTCGCGCAGAATATCATTTAACTTAAACCCGTTTGCCTCCGCCAGAACCTGGGCGTCTACCCCGTATTTTCTGCTTAAAGACCAGAAAGTTTCGCCTTTTTGCACTATGTGGGTTCCCATAAAATTAGACGGCGCCGTTACAGGCGTGCTTATAGGCGCAGGCGTGTTCCCGAACGCCGGAATAATGATTGTTTCCCCGATTTTCAATAAACGGCTGGAAATACCGGGATTGTGCTGCTCGATAATGTGGACGGACGTGCCATAATACCTTGACATCGACCATACCGTATCCCCCTGGCGGACTATATGGTAATGGTAGCGAAGGAGCTGTAAATCATCGCTTTCAAGGGCGTCCGTAATTATTTCAAGATAAGCCGTGGGGACTTTTAACCGGTAATCACTCTGTGCGGGGCTTATCCCGTACAGTAGTTCAGCGTTAAGACTGCGTAACAGATCTCTGGAAACGCCCGTTTCCTTTGCAAGAATATCGATGGAAATCTGGCGGTTAAGCGTGACGGCCGTCCAGTCAACTTTTTCATGCCAGACATTTATGCCGTATTTTCTTGGTTGTGAAATAATATAGTTTGCAGCGATTAATTTGGGTACAAAGTGCTGAGTTTCCGGCCTTAAATCGCCTTTTTTGACAAGTTCCCAGTAATCGTTCCTTCCCGTTCTTTTTACAGTCTTATTAATCGCATTCAACCCGCTGTTATATGCCGCAAGCGCGAGTTCCCAACTGCCAAGCGTTCTGTAATTTTCATCAAGTTTTTGCAGGGCGGCTATTGTTGATTTCTCAAAATCGCGCCGCTCGTCCATAAAGTCCGTAACCCTTATTTTGTACGGGGAGATGCTGTTAAGCATAAATTGCCAAAGACCCACTGCGCCCGATTTACTTCTTGCCGTTATTATAAAACCGGATTCAATAACGGGAAGATAAGCCAGTTCAGGCGGCATATTACGCCGGGCGACCTGTTCTTTGATAAACGGCAGATAAAGGCTCCCCCTGGCTAAAACAGCGTTAAGAGTGTTGATACCGTGCGGACTTGAGTACTGCTCTATGTAACGCTGTGTTAAAGGCTGTTCAAGAGACTCGTCCGTAAGCAGCGAATTTTCGGCGGGCGTAAAAACAAATGAAGAGGCGGCGGATGGGAGCGGCAACGCCGGATCGGGAAGTACGGTCCGCATGGGCCTTTCTTCCGCCTGCGCCAATGCCAAATTAATTGAACAGAACAACAGAATAAGGAAGCTTCTCCTACCGCGTTTTCGCGCCTGCAAGTGAAATACCCTGAAAATACTCAAAATTTTTCTCCGTAGTAAATTCCCGCCCATTCCCATCTTCCGTGAATTTCCGGGTCCTGCGGGAAATAGATTTTTCTGAAGTACAGATACCATGTATTAAGCGAAAATGACCAGCCGCTTGTCCTTAAAAAAGCTTCGGTTGAATTTGAAGACGCGTCAAGGGTGGAATTATATTTGATATGGTTGCCGGACATAAATTGGGCTAAATTAAATCTGTTTAACCCAATATCGTCGGTTTCCACCTGCTCCCATGAACGGGCGAAAAAGTTCACCTTTGTCTGGTATCTCATGAGCGTATTGGCGCTGCCTGCGTCCAGGGCGTCTTCAACCGCGTTTCTTAACGCGCTAAGGCTTTCAAATGTCCAGTCTTTCTGGGACCTGCTGAGATCCACCTGGTTTTTTGCGTATTGGTCGGCCTGGGGAAACCCGGGGATTATTGTTCCCGTGTACGGCAGGTAATTTGTATATGCGGCAATTGCGCCGTTCCAGTCCCCGGCTTGCTCGCACGCCTGCCCTAACATAAAATATGTGCTTCCCGGATCGATTTTATCGGCGAATCTGGAAATAAGTTCATTGTAATACCATATCTTGTGTTTCGGGTTATCGGTCTCGTTGATAAGATGCCTAAGGCATATAAGGTGGATCGACTCGTCATTAATGATAAGGTCAGGATAATTTTTTAAAATCAAATCGAAATAAAGGGCGGCAATCGGCTCCGATTCCCGCTGGATATTCGCATAGGCGATCATGAGGAAATAGTAGCCGTTGTAAGGGTCAGCCGGATTATTGATGGTTTTCGCGCTTAAAAAGTGGATAAGTCTTTCATAATCTTTTAACCTTGCAAAACTTGTGGCAATTTCCCTTGTAACCGCAAATTCGCCGTCGCTGCCGGGGTTTTCCGTTTTTAATAAATTGAACAGTTCCGTAATATTTTTCCTGTCTTCTTTTGAGCCTGTAATATAATACATGTCAATATCCTCAGGCTTGGAATTGCATGACATTGTTATAAAAAAAACCAATAATAACAATGAGAAACGCGTTAAAAAATCCAATTTTTTCCCAATATCCATTGTTAATGATACTATCATTGTGTTAATATTTTGTATATGTGATCTATCTTTTTATCAGGGAAAATTTTTTGTTTTGGATTATTAATAGTGGTTTTAAAAATTTGGAATCGAATTCTTGTAATATTTTTTTTCGCGCTTGTCGTTCTTTCCTGTAAATCAACACCTCAGGAGCCGAAACCCGTCGGCGAAAAACCGGAAACCCCAAAACGTCAAAGCGATGCCGGCGTACACCTTTCCGGCAGTCTTTCAGAGGAAATACGCGGCTTGACAGAAACGGGAATTTTGTCATCTATGCTGCAAGCCTTAGAATTGATCCGCAGCAGGGAATTAAGCGGCTCTGAATTTGGCCGCACGATGGCTGGCATCAATATTACGCTGATCAAGCTGATTTATTCCGATTCAAAGGCAAGGCTTCCGGTCGTCGATCTTCCGCAAACGTCAAATTATACGCGTATTATCAGGGATGCCGAGAAAGGCGTTTATGACCAGCCCTCTCCAACCTCGACAGATTTTTTTGAGCATATTCTGCCCTTTCTTGCGGTAAATGATCAAACGGAAGCGGGCGTTCTTGCCAATATTTTAAAAGATCTTGAAATAGCGCAGACGCTAAGACCCAATTCGGTACTGCCGCCCTTGTTTCAGGGGTTTATACACGAGCGGGCGCAACGGTACGGTCAGGCGGAACGCTCTTTCAGGCAGGCGTATCAAATTTCCGACGAATGTTACCCCGCAAGGATTGGCATCGCCCGCGCAAGAAGGATTGCCGGTTTTCCGCAGGAAGCGATTGATATTTTATCCGACCTTATTGTCCGTTACCCCGACAGTATTCAAATTAAAAGGGAACGAGCCATCAGTTATTACAGAAACCGTGACTTCTCGCGGGCGTTGCCCGCCGTGGACGAGATTCTGCAGGCGGATCCAAGAGACGGAGAAATCCTTTTAATAAAAGCCGCTATCCTTCTTGAGCAGGGGCAGTATTCGCAGGCAAATACCACATTGGACAGTTACACCTCAATTAATCCGAATAACAGAAACTATCTTTTCCTGCGTGCAAGGGTACAGGCTGAAGGAAACCGCAACCGCGATTCGGCGTTAAACTACCTTCGCTCGATTTTACGCGTTAATCCCGATGATACGGAAACACTTGTTTATGCCGCCGGACTGCTCATGGAGTCCCAGCGCCCGGCGGATCAAAGCGAAGGCAGGGAAATGCTTGAGCGCCTCAGGCGGACAAACGGCTCTTCCGTAGAAGTGTTGAGCCTGAGCCTTAGGGACGCCATTCAGCGCGAACAGTGGCAGGAGGCGCAGGGGTATTTGAACCGTATTCTTGCCATCCGCAGAACGGTTCAGGATCTTATGGACGCGTACAATGTGGAACGGGGGCTGGGCAATAACGCAAGGGCTCTAACCTATGCCCGCGAATTGTTCGAGCGCGATAATTCCAATCATGAGTACGCCGTGATTTATATTTCCGCCCTGATTAATTCCGGCAGAAGGGACGAAGCGTCGCGCTTACTGGAAAGCAGAATTAATTCCGCAAGCACAAGTCAAATTAAGAGCCGCTATTATTATCTGCGAAGCCGTTTACAGTCAAATCAGGACGACGCCCTTGGCGATTTGCGCTCCAGTCTTTTTGAAGACCCAAGAAACCTTGACGCCATTATCGCCATGTTCCAGATTTACCACGACCGCCGCGAAGAACGCCGCGCCGTCTACTACCTGAAACAAGGTCTTGCCATATCCCCCGATCATCCGGTTTTAAAACGTTACGAGAAAGAGTACGCCTCGCTGTTAGGCAGAAATTAATTTTAATAACCGCCTTGCTCCCTAGAGCACTCTATTTAGCACATAATTATCAGCCAATACGCCTTTAATCGGTTTTCCTTTCATGTCAAATTGGATCAGCCTGCTTTTCTCCACTTTATAATAATTAGGCGCGTCTGTTGAATCGAGTATAATGACGTTCCCCGTATTATCCCATTTGAATTTTCCTTTCCATATAAACGGTTTGTCGCCTTTGCCAATGTATTCGTAACTCATCTGATAAGTTTGATCTTTGAAGAGTTCCATACTGACATTTATGCCCTCACAGTCGGCTGCCGGGATTGTGCCTTCATAAACCCCGTCCCAGTCAACGCTGTTTTTTGCGTTGTGTGGATTATCGATCCCCTGGGTTGATTGGCATGAGCCTAATGCTGATATGGCAATGACGGCCATGAGAATAAAAATAAATGGTTTTCTTTTCATATTTGTCTCCTTTTATAATTAGTATAACATAAATATATGATTATAGTTATATATATTTTGATGATTATTTTGAGGTTTTTTGTAATAATTTACCAAGAAGCGATATGAACAGTAAAAGAAGAAATTTTACCACGAACCAACACGAACGGGAGAGGAAGAATTTTTCTTTTGCGTGTTAATATTGACAATCCAAACATCTAGTCAAATATGCGTTTTTAAGATAAAATGTCATTATGTTTGATAAATTCATTAAGGCGCTTTTTGGTTCTCAAAATGAACGCGACCTAAAGGCCCTTATGCCGATACTTCAGAATGTAAACGCGAAAGAAAGCTGGGCGCAGTCCCTGGGTGCGGAGGATTTTCCGCGTCAAACCGCCCTTTTCCGCGAGCGTTATAAAAAAGGCGAATCTCTGGACGGCATTTTACCCGAAGCCTTCGCGCTTGCAAGGGAGGCGGGGTTGCGGACATTGGGGGAGAGAGCCTATGATACGCAGATTCTCGGCTCCATTGTTCTGCACACGGGAAAAATAGCCGAGCTAAAAACAGGAGAGGGCAAAACCTTAATGGTCGTCGCCGCCGCTTACCTGAACGCGATTCCGGGCGACGGCATTCATGTAGTAACCGTAAACGATTATCTTGCAAGCCGCGACGCCGAGTGGATGTTGCCGATTTTTAGCTACCTCGGCATCAGCGTTGGCACGATTCTTTCCCACATGGACAACGATATACGTAAGGAAAATTACAAATGCGACGTAACTTACGGCACAAACAATGAATTTGGTTTTGATTACTTGCGCGACAATATGCACCGCGATATGGAAAGCAGGGTACAGCGCGGACATAATTTTTGCATAGTTGATGAAATTGATTCAATCTTAATTGACGAAGCGCGCACCCCGTTAATTATTTCCGGAGCCGCGGAAGACGACACCTTTAAATTTGCCGAAGTTGACAAAATGATAGGCAGTCTTCGCGAAGTTGAAAAAAAAGAGAACGGCGAATATCCCGATGAGACCCAGGGGGAAACGCTTAACGGCGATTACAAGATAAACGAAAAAAATAAAAGCGTTTCTTTTTCCAATCAGGGGCAGGCCACAATTGAAGAATTGTTGAAAAAGCGCGGCCTTATTCAGGGGGCGATTGTAGACGAAGAAAACTTTGAGTACATTCACTATTTTACCCAGAGTTTAAAGGCGCATAAACTTTTTCATATCGACGTTGATTATGTCGTGCAGGACGGGCAGGTTCAGATTGTCGATGAATTCACGGGCCGTATATTGCACGGCAGGCGTTATTCCGACGGGCTTCATCAGGCTATTGAAGCGAAGGAACGGATTAAAATCGCCCAGCGCAACAGAACTCTGGCTACCATCACTTTTCAGAATTATTTCAGGCTGTACAAAAAAATCTCAGGCATGACGGGAACGGCGGATACCGAGGCCGTGGAGTTTGATAAAATTTATAAGCTTTCAGTCGTTGTAGTTCCTACAAACAAGCCCGTCGCCCGTAACGATGAAAACGATTTAGTCTACCTTGCCGAAGCCGATAAATACAAAGCGTTATGCGATGAAATCGCCGAGGCGAATAAAAGGGGACAGCCCATGCTTGTCGGGACGGTTTCCATTGAAAAATCCGAGAAAATTTCTTCCCTGCTGACGCGCAGGGGGGTGCGGCACGAAGTGTTAAACGCAAAAAATCACGCGCGGGAAGCGCTTATTATATCTGAAGCCGGCGCGAAAGGTTCCGTTACTATTGCGACTAACATGGCTGGGCGCGGGACCGACATTAAATTGGGGGGGAATCCCGAACACCGCGCGAGAAGACGCGCCGGAACAAACGCAACGGAAGAACAGTACGCGGCAATTTACAAAGAAGAACTTGAAAAATGGAAGAAAGATTATGAAGAAGTGAAATCCACAGGCGGGCTTTATGTGATAGGAACCGAGCGGCATGAAAGCAGACGTATTGATAACCAGCTTCGCGGACGTTCGGGGCGGCAGGGGGATCCCGGAAAGAGCAAATTTTTCATTTCTATGGATGACGAGCTTATGCGCTTATTCGGCGGGGAGCGCATGAAGAATATCATGTCAAAGATAGGGATGTCAGGCGGGGACGCCATTAACCACCCGATGTTGAATAAAAGCATAGAAAACGCCCAGAAAAAAGTAGAGGAGCGCAACTTTGAAATCCGCAAACACCTTTTGGATTATGACGATGTAATGAATCAACAGCGTAAATTTATCTATGAACAGCGCGACGAGATACTTGTTGACAATGATTTAAAAAAACGCGTAAACGACGCTACGGCGGATATAATAGGCGACTATATTGACGAGTTTAACCATGCCGCAAGAAACGATCAAAACGAGGCGTATAAAGATCTAATGGAAAAACTTCGTACAAAGTTCGGCTATATCCTTGTCGTCGATTCCGGGGGCAAAGAGTATAAAAATTCTGAAACGCTTGAAAAACGCATAATTGCCGATCTTGAACAGGATTTGATTAATAAAGAAAACCTTATCGGACATGATTACCTTAATCTGATTATCCGTGACAATTATTTAAGCGTGATAGACCGCAAGTGGCTTGATCACCTTGAAAACATGGAAGCCCTTCGCGAAGCCGTGTATCTGCGCCATTACGCGCAAAAAAATCCGCTGACGGAATACAAAGTGGAAGGTTTTCAGATTTTTGAAGAAATGATCGAAGACATAAGACAGCAAATCGCGTCCCGTCTTCATTTGATCCGTATTCAAATTGCGGAAGGCGGTCCGCGCCGTCCCGTAAGCAGATCCATCGGCGCGAATCATTCGGCAAGCCACAGCAGCATGGGCTCTTTTGACGGCGCGAAACAAGGCTCTTCCGCTTCGGCAGGCTCCCCTATGGACAAGGCAAGCCGTCCTGACGGCGCGACTGTAGTGCGGAGCCATCCTAAAGTTGGCCGTAACGATCCATGTCCGTGCGGCAGCGGTAAAAAGTACAAGATGTGCCATGGCAGGTAAAATTTTCGCGTTACGGACGCCGTTAATAATTTTTATCGCTTTTTTATTTTTATCCTGTGATGATGCACCTAAAAAAGATACGGGCAATTTCTGGGCTAAAAATATTTCGACGGATAAAAATTACAAGTTAAAAGCTGAAATTTTTGCCGAAGGCAAGCATTGTAAAGTCTGGGTGGAATCAGGCAGCGGCGTTAGTAAAGCTCAGGCGAATGATATTGCCAATAAATATGACGCGATAATCTATGGGCATATGATAAACACCTTTGGTATTAAAAATCCTTCTTATAATGACAAAACTTTTTCTAATATAATGGAATTTGCGGATTATTTAGGCGATAAAGACGGCAAACTCTGTATTCTTCTTTTAGATATAAAGGATAATTATAAGGCCGGCGAAAATGAATCTTATGTCGCCGGTTATTTTTCCCCGGGTAATTTTTATAGTTCTGCGGAAACAAATAAACGCGATATGATCTATATAGACACTTATCCGGGAATGAAAGCCGAAAATATTGAAAATGTATACACTACGCTCGCCCATGAAATGCAGCATATGATGAACTTTGTTACAAGAGTAATAAAAAAGTCAAACAATCTTATGGATACATGGATTGATGAAGGGCTTTCATCCGCCGCGGAATATATTGTAAGTGACGGAAAACATTCAATAGACAGGATAGACTGGTATAATGAAAACGGCGACAGTAATAAAAAACTTAAGGGATTAATTGATCAAGGCAATAATTTTTTTGTTTGGGATAACCGTATGGAAGAAAATAATTATGCAATTTTGGATGATTATGCGACCGTTTATCTTTTTTTCCAGTGGCTTAGGCTCCAAAAAGGAATTGGCGTCTACCGTGATATTATTTCTTCAAATTATTGCGATTATCAGGCAATAGAAGACGCGACGGATGAAAAATGGGATGCTTTGCTTAGAAACTGGATGGCGGCTAACTATATAAATGACAGCGACGGAGAATATGGCTATAAAGGCAATATTTCAATTACTGCTCATACGGCGCCCGCGAATAAAACTATCAGCCTTTATCCCGGAGAAGGCGTTTACAGTCTGACGGATGAAAACGATATTATGCCGTTTCAAGACATAAATGTTAATATAAATATTAAGTATGCGGGGTTGGATAAGGCCGCTACGGCGGTGAATGACGACATTGTATTTGCCGCGGGCGCATTACTTACATATAATATAAACACTACATTGGGCGACAAGGCTGAAGAGGGAATAACAACAGGTAAAGCGGCGAGCGTAAATATGGCGCCTATGGGCGGCAGGTCGGCGGTTTCTTCGTATTCAGGGCCTTACCGTATAGGGGCGGGCGACATACTTTCACGAAACGGGAAAAAAAGGAATTTTACATCGTGGGATATTCAGGATAAATAAGAGGGGCTGGATTGTTAAACGCAAGACGGTATTTAGTTTTTTTTGTTTTTATGACTGCGTTTGCACAAATGGTTTTTTCATTCGGGGTGAAGGAAAAAAACAAAGAACAGATAACCGTTATTCGGGTAACGGGAATAGTAAGGCTTACCGGAAACGCCAATTTTCCCGAATTAATTATTACTGATTCCAATAAATCATGGGTTGTGGTAAAAGAGGAAATGGATAAATTACATGACTTACAACACAGAACTGTAACTGTGGAAGGAGAGGAAACTGTTACTGAATTATTTTTTGCAAACGGACTTAGCGCGGGCTTACGCCGCGAACTGCGGAATATCAAATTAATTGCAGTTCTGCAATAGCCTCTTGCGTCATCGCGTCGCACATTTCATTGTATTCGTTACCCGCGTGCCCTTTGACCCACTCCCATTTGAGCGGAAACTCGGTTGAAAGAGAATCCAGTTCCATCCATAAATCCTGATTTTTTACCGGTTTTTTATCGGCGGTTCTCCACGCGTTGCGTTTCCAGTTGCGTATCCATTCCGTAATGCCCTTCTGCACATACTGGGAGTCCGTGAGTATCGCAGCCTGGCGCGGCACGTCGGTCTTCGTTTTTAGGGCGCGTAACGCCATGATGACGGCGGTTAATTCCATCCTGTTGTTGGTCGTGTTCTTTTCAGCGCCTTTCTCTTTGGCGATTACCTGAACGCCCTGAAAAGTCTGCTGAACCATGACATAAGCCCAGCCTCCCGGTCCGGGGTTGCCGGAACATCCGCCGTCCGTATAAATTTTAAAAGACGTTTCTGCCATGTTACCGCCCTATCTTTACAGTTTCGCGCTCTGGCGCCATTTTTCTATCCTGTCCCATGCCGCGTTTATCTTCGCGGATTTTTCCGTCGCTTTTTTATAATTGCCTTCGTGTCCCGCGTGACGGTCGGGGTGGTGGATTTTTAATAAATTTTTATAAGCGGCTTTGCAGGTTTCATTATCCGCGCCAAAGGGGACTCCCAGTAAATCAAAATCAGGGCGCAATTCTTCAGGCGGCAGTTTGGCGGTTGAAGAGCTTGCAGTCGAAGGCCTCGCGCTGCGCCAATCCGCGCCTGCCTCTTTTTCAAAACGGTAATCTTTGCGGTTCAGGTAATCGTCCAATTCTTCATAGGCCGCGTCATAATCGGGATCGCCTGACGGTCTAAACCGCCCCGCAGTCTCATTGCTAAAATCGTTGAAGTAACTGTTAATGATACTGCCTATCTGGTCAAAAATTCCCATGCTCTTCCCGCCGTTATTTTATCAAAGTTGCAAGCATTACAGCTTTTATCGTATGTTTGCGGTTTTCCGCCTGATCCCACGCCCTGCTTTGCTTGCCGTCAATAACGTCGGAGGTAACTTCTTCGCCCTTAACGGCGGGCAGGCAGTGAAGGAAAATGGCGCCGCTGTTGCCCGTCATGTCCATCAATTTTTGGTTTACCTGATACGGGCTTAAAAGTCTGACCCGCTCTTCTTTTTGATCTTCCTCGCCCATTGAGGTCCATACGTCCGTGTACAAAGCGTCCGCGCCCTTTACCGCTCCCAAGTCAGGAGTAACTTTTATAACGGCGCCGGATGTTTTGGCAAACGAATTGCACTTTTGCAGAAGTTCGCCGTCGGCGTTTAACTGTGGGGGCGTTATTATCGTAAAATTTGTCCCCAATTTGGCGCAGATTATCATCAACGCTCTTGCCACGTTATTGCGCCCGTCGCCCACATAACAAAGAGTCCGCCCCTTAAGAGCGCCAAAATTTTCCTGCAAGGTTAATAAATCCGCCAAAGCCTGGGTTGGATGATCAATATCCGTCAGTCCGTTATAAACTGGAACCCCCGAATATTTTGCCAGTATTTCGGCGGTTTCCTGTTTAAAGCCGCGGAATTGAATCGCGCTGAACATTCTGCCAAGGACGCGGGCGGTATCTTCCAGCGCTTCTTTTACGCCGAGGTGGATATCCATGGAGGAGAGGAATACCGGGTGACCGCCTTCTTCGCCAAAAGCTGTCTCAAAAGCGCATCTTGTGCGGGTGGAACGTTTTTCAAAGAGCAGGGCGAGAGTTTTTCCCTCAAAACGCCTGAATTTCTTCCCTTTTTTTGCCTCCGCTTTACATTTTTCTGAAAGCTTCAACAAATACTCAATTTCCTGTGGCGAATAATCCAGCAAAGTAAGAAATGACCTTCCAAATAACGATATAGCCACGCTAAACCTCCAGAATTAATAATCGACTATTTTTATTCATTATAGTATAATATGATGTGTTAAGTAAGCCATTTACAAAGAAAAAGGAGAAAAAGGATGAATCAGGATATTATTGAGAGGGCGAAGGATTACATTTCCAGAGAAAAAGACGAATCTTTTAAACAGGAAGTGGAAAAACTTCTGAATGACGGAGGGGAGGCCGCGCAGAAGGAACTTGCCGACCGTTTTTATCAAAATTTGGAATTCGGCACAGGCGGCCTTCGCGGGGTAATCGGCGGCGGCTATAACCGCATGAATACCCTCGTGGTAAAAAGCGCCACCCAGGGGCTTGCAACCTACATTATTAAAACCTTCCCCCAAAAATCCGCAAAAGGCGAGTTAAAAGCGGTAATCGCTTTTGACAGCCGCCACTATTCGGCGGAATTCTCGCAGGCCTGCGCCCTGATATTTGCCGCTAACGGCATAAAGACGTTCCTGTTTTCGTCACTGCGTCCCACGCCGGAATTGTCCTTTGCCATCCGTTACCTTGGCTGTGATACCGGCATAGTCGTTACCGCAAGCCATAACCCGCCGCAGTACAACGGTTACAAAGCGTACTGGAACGACGGCTCTCAGGTAATACCCCCGCATGACGTTGGCATTATAGAAGAAGTAAACAATGTTAAAGATATAAAAGAAATTTCCAAACAGGAAGCGCTGGACAAGGGGCTTTTAAAAATAATTGACAAAGAGATTGACGACGCGTATCAGGCGATGGTCAAGTCGCGCCTTTTCAGACCTGCCCTTATTAAAGAAAAAGCCGGTGAAGTAAAAATAGTTTACACCCCCTTGCACGGAACAGGCGCAATGCACGTAGAAAGAGTCCTGGGAGACCTGGGATTAAAAGTGATTACAGTTCCCGAACAGCGCGAAGGCAACGGCGATTTTCCCACAGTGGCGTTCCCCAATCCTGAAGAGGCCGCCGCGCTGGACATGGCTATTAAACTTGGCGCCAAAGAAAAAGCCGACGTAGTAATGGCTACCGATCCGGACGCCGACCGTTTTGGCATAGCCGTACCGAACAAACAGGGCGGCTTTACGCTGGTTACGGGCAACCAAATGGGCGTTCTGCTTGCCGATTATATTTTCCTGTCCCTTAAAGAATTGGGAAAACTTCCCAAAAACGCCGCAATGGTAAACTCCGTCGTAACAACCGGAATGCAAAAAAAAGTCGCCGAATATTATGGCGGCAGTTGTCAGGAGTGCCTTACCGGTTTTAAATGGATTGCCGATGTCATGCGAAAATGGGAACATGGGGAGCTTGGGGGGAAGACCTATGTTTTCGGCACTGAAGAAAGCTACGGCTACAACGTAGAGACTGAAGTCCGCGACAAGGACGGAGTTTCCGCGGCGGCGATGACGGCGGAAATGACACTTTACTGGCGCAGCAAGGGGAAAAGCCTTCTTGACCGCCTTGACGACCTTTATGTTATTTGCGGTTATTGGCAGGAATTGGGAATCTCAAAATACTTCAAGGGACCGGAAGGCCCTTCGATTATGAACGGTATAATGGAAGAATACCGTAAAAATCCGCCAAAGACCCTTGGCGGCATAAATATAGCGAAAATCCGCGATATTAAAAACGGCGTGGACAATCTTCCGCCGAGCGACGTATTGCAATTCTTCCTTACGGACGGCACCGTAGTAAGCGCCCGTCCAAGCGGCACGGAACCTAAGATTAAATTTTACGCGACCTGTTGCGCCGAGGTTGGCAAAGGCGGTTTGGAAGAGGCAAAAGCCGAAGTTGCCCGTAAATTGGACGCAATCAGGAAGGATATTCGCACGGTTATTGGGGACTAAAAATGCTTATCTTTTTGGAAAAAATGAGTTATAATATAATTGGAGTCTAATTATGAAAGTGCGATTTATCTTGGTTATTATTATAATCTGTTGTACCGCGCTGTCATCGTGTTCAACAATGGCGATGAATTTAGTTGCCGACGCGCTGACAGGCGACGGCAGTTCAGATGTTTTTACGGGGGATCCTGACCCGAAGCTCGTTGGGGACGCTATTCCCTTCGCTATTAAAATGTATGAATCACTACTTTCAGCGAACCCTAACCATCAGGGGCTTATGTTGACCACAGGTTCTCTTTTTATTATGTATGCCAACGCCTTTATTGAGGGGCCTGCGGAAATGCTTCCAAGAAACGAATGGGAAGAGCGGGAAGCGGCATTGACCCGCTCGAAGCAAATGTATATTCGTGGATACGAAATACTTTATAACGCTCTTGAAAAAAAGTTTCCAGGGTTTAAAAAAGCCACCGTTGCAAAAGGCTCAATTCAACCTCTGCTTAAAAAATGTAAAAAAGGAGACGTAGGACTCCTGTACTGGGCGGTCGCAGGCGGGCTTTCCGCGTATTCCATCGACGTGCTTGACTATAAACTTAGCGCCAATATACCACAGTGGAGCGCGATGATCAAAAGGGCTTACGAGCTTGACCCTAACTATGGCACAGCCTCTTTGGATGAATTTTTTATACTTTATTACGCTTCTTTACCTGAAATATTGGGCGGAGATCGTGAACGCGCGGAATATCATTATAAACTGGCCATTGAAAAAACCAAGGGAAATTCCGTGAGCGCTTATGTATCTTACGCCCAATCTATCTGTGTTCCCGCACAGAATTATAATGCTTATAAAGATTGTCTTGAAAAAGCGCTTGCCATCGACCCAAACATTAACACATCTACGCGGCTTGTAAATATAATCGCCCAGCGAAAAGCGCGTTGGCTGCTTGATAACGCATGGGTTTATTTTTCTTTTCTTCCAATTCCGGACGATTATTAATATAATTTAAATAGGGGGTAAAATATGAATAAGAAAGCGGTTCTTTTTGTTTTGACATTTTTCTTCTTTTTTTCACTTTGTACGGTTTATGCCCAGCGCGGCAGCGCCGCGGGAAATGTAATTAATATCAGATTTGCGTCTCCTTTACCGCGAAGTTCTGAGTGGGGCAGGGCGCTTGATCGTATGGCGTCTGACTGGGAAAAGGCGACAAATAATAAATTGCGCGTAGTAGTCAGTCATGACGGCAGGGAAGGTGACGAGTCAAAAATGATTTCTTCCCTTTACAGCAACGCCATTCAAGTGGGGGTTTTCACTTCCGGAGGAATGATGGATATTTGTCCCTCCGTAATGAATTTAAGCATCCCCTTTATGATCAAAAATGAAAACGAGCTTGATCTTGTGCTTAATGATATGCTGCCGCTTATTAATAACCGTGTTAAGAAGGATTTTGTTGTTCTGGCATGGTCCAAGGGCGGCTGGATTTACATATTTTCAAAGGAAAAAGTATTAACGCCGGATGATCTGCGCAAACAAAGACTTTCAACAAGTCCCGAGCTTCGTGATATGAATACGGTATTCAGAACTATGGGTTTCCAGCTTGTAGAGACTGATTTTACAAATATGGGGTCCAAGCTTGCAAGTAATGCGATAAACGCCATATACATTATTCCCGCGTCAGTCGCCCCTTTGGGACTGCATAAGAGTTTAAGCCACATGCTTGACGTGCCTATTGCCCCAATCTTGGGCGCGATTGTCATGAACCGCATTACATGGGATAAATTAAGCGCGGCAAATCAACAGGATCTTATTAAAGCTACGAAGAAGATTGCGCTGGAGTTTGACGCTTCAGAGGTAAAAGCGGAAACAAATGCCATTGCGGCAATGGGCAATGACGGGCTTAGTATAAACAAGCCGAATCAGACTCAACAGGATATGTGGAGTAATGATTTAAAAAACGCCATGCCTTCGCTTGTTGGACCTATTTTTGACCGTGATTTATTCAACCGGCTTAATTCCATACTTGACAAGGCAAGAAGCGGAAAATAAAAGTTATGAGTGACAAGAAAAATAATTTGGCTTCCGCCGCTTTGGCGCGGTTTAAAAATGAATTTAAGTTATCATGGCTTGAAAATATTATTTGCTTTTGTTCTCTTTTCCTTCTTGCGCTAATTCCTATTATTGTATTGATTTTATATAAAATAAAACTGCCAATTTCCGGTTCAAAAGACGTATTAATCAATCTTTTTTTGGTAACCGGTTTTTTTGCCGCCATGATTACGGTTAGATCCGGCGAACATATATCAATTACCGCCGTTCAATACATAAAAAAAGATAATATAAAAAAAATACTTGTTTTTATATGCGTATTGGTTTCGGTTTTTTTACTGGGTATTTTTGTCTGGGACAGTATTTGTTATATTAAATACGCCATGATAGGCAAGAAAATAGGTTTTATAAATGAAAAGATTTATGGTATTGCCATGCCCATTGGTTTTACCGTTATCGCGGCGCGGTTTATCTTAAAACTTAAAACCACGCGCGAAAAAATTATTGCGACCGCCGTGTTTTTACTTGGCTGTATTATGGCTTTGCCGGCTATAGCGAAAATTATATGGGGAAAGGAAGAGCTTAATACGCCTGAACCTTTTTTTTCGTGGATTAATTATTTATATGATTTCGCCCATATTATCAACATTCCCGTAATTATTTTGTTAATTATTGCGGGACTTGCCGGAATGCCTATTTTTGCGGCGATTGGAGGCATTGCGTTGATTATGCTTCAGGCGGCCGGGCAAGAACCTGAGATTGCGGTAAGAGAGGTTTTTTCAGCATTGACAGACGCGGATTTAATCGCGATACCGCTGTTTACCCTGACGGGTTTTTTCCTTTCAGAGAGCAAGGCGGGAGAGCGGCTTGTAAGCGCTTTTAAAATATTTTTTGGCGGAATGCCGGGCGGCATTATTATCGCCACCGTAATTATCTGCGCGTTCTTTACTTCTTTTACGGGGGCGTCGGGGGTAACAATTCTTGCTTTAGGGGGAATACTTTATACCATTCTGAATGAAAATAAATACTCCGAGCGTTTTTCCATCGGGCTTTTAACTTCAACCGGCGGCATAGGTTTATTGTTCCCTCCAAGCCTCCCCATTATACTGGTAGCTTCGTCAACCAATACAATACTGCATTTTATGAATTTACCGGTAGATAACACAATTATTCATTATTTTATCGGGGCGTTGATACCCGGATTTATTCTTGTGTTTGCCTCGATTATTGCCGGGTTAGTTTTATCTTCAAAGGTAAAAATACAAATTGAAAAATTTAACGGCAAAAAAGCGTTACATTCGTTAAAAGAATCTTTTTTTGAAATTTTACTGCCTATAATTCTTGTGTTGGGATATTTTTCGGGATTTCTTTCTTTAATAGAAGTAAGCGCGGTATCGGTTATATATGTAATAATCGTAGAAGTTTTTATTAAGAAAGATATTTTATTTAAGGACATTCCGAAAGTTTTTCTTAAAGCCGTTCCCATAATTGGCGGAATCCTGGCGATTTTGGCTATGGCAAAAGCCTTATCCTACGCCTTTATCGATTCCGGAGTTCCTGAAGGTTTTTCTTTCTGGATGCAGGGCGCCATTAAATCAAAATATGTTTTTCTGCTTCTGTTAAATCTTGCCCTGCTTGTGCTCGGCTGTATAATGGATATATTTTCCGCGATACTTGTTTTCCTTCCGTTGATTGTCCCGCTTGGATACGCTTATGGTATCGATCCCGTGCATCTTGGCATAATTTTTATTGTAAATCTTGAAGCCGGATTCCTTACCCCTCCCGTCGGGATGAATCTTTTCCTTGCAAGTTACCGCTTTGACAAGCCGTTTATGAAAATATGCAGTTATGTTTCTCCCTTCCTGCTTGTCCGTTTAGTGGTCGTGCTTCTTGTTACATACCTGCCTTGGCTTACCACATGGCTGGTTAAATTATTTTAAACGCTGTGGACACGGACGCGGCAGCCAGCAGAGTTTGCCTATTTTCCACTCATAGCAAATTTCGCCGTCAATGCGTAATGGCCGCCAGTACATATTGGCGATTGCCGCCGCCCTAAATGCCAATTTATCATGAGAGATTTCAAGTGAAATTTTTTTATTGTCTTTTATTAGAAAGCAGCCTATCACAAGCGGGGAAAAAATATCGGTTATTTTTTTTATTCCGCATTTAAATACATTCCGCGGAATGACAATATCCAAACACGGACCGCATAAGGTTAATTTTTTTTCGTAACCCGGAAAAACCGCGGCAGCATCTCCCCCGGCTGATAATTTTCCGCTCCCAATGTTATCCCTCAGGGTATTGGCAATTTGTTTTAATTCACCCGTGTTTAACGACCATGAAAGCGAAGCCAGCGGCGCCACATACGGGAAAGAATAAACGTCCGTCAGCCCGGCTTTAATTAATAAATCGCCGTATTTCCGTAATTCCCCCCTTATATCCCTATGCGGGACAAGAACCAGAAATGTTTGTTTGCGTTTATTCTCAGTTTTCATAATCATTTTCCCGTGATATACTGAATATTGACAGTATACGCTTTTTTATCGGGCTATACTATTATTTGGAGGGGAGCCATGAAATATAAAACCAAATTATTAGTTGAAAGGTTTACGGGAATTCTTTCATCATGGAAGGGCGTGGAATGTATTACCCTGAATGAAGCGGCCATGTCTGACACTCTGGATCCGTACTTTGCCCTGATTCTTGACATATTTTATAACGCTCCCATTCCAAAAGCTGAAGCCCGCTGCCGTTTGTACGGCGATGATGTCGCCGCCTTTGAAAGCGCCGGGATTAACGAAAAAGACCGTTTCCTGATAGGCGATATTCCCGTCCGGCTTGAATTCAAGAAAACAAAAAAAATCGACGAGCTTGTCAATATCGCCTGTTCCAAGCATGAATCCCTGTGGTTTATTAAAGACTCCGGAACTTACGGTTTTTACCGTCTTGCAAACTGCGAAGTTGTTTATTCCCGTTCCAAGTGGATACACGATGTCAGAAAAAAACTTGGAAAAACGGGCGATCAATTCTGGGAAGAGATGCGCGGCATCGTTCAGTCAAAGATGGAACACTTTCTGTCAGATTTGGGAGCCGCCTGTTTTCAGAACGACAAGTTTCATTATCTTATCGCATCCGCCGGTTTTATTAAAAACGCCTGCCTCACTCTTTTTTGCATTAACAAACGTTTTGAACCGTCCCACCGCGCGTACTTTAAACAGGTATGCGAACTGCCAGTTCTGCCCGAATCATTTTCCGCCGAGTTCCAGACATTTCTTGACAACAACGCTTCCGCTGAATTGGATTCACGCTTTTATTTGGCTAAGTTGATAGCGCAGAAGATTGTAGCGCTTTAGGGTAGTGGTTAGTGGTTAGTATATAGTGGATAGTGAGCGAAGTTAGAAAGCTGCTCGTGTTGTAATAAGCTTAGATTACTTACAACGACACTAACTACTAACCACTTAATAATTTAATTCCGTGAGCGGGTGCGGAAAGGCATACCGGCTCCGGGTGTGGCGAGGGTTGAATGGACGCACGTTTTTATTTGGCATTAGTAACAGTTTTGATGGACGCTTAGACGTGGCATTGTGGAAAAGCACGCCAATGTCGCCGTTATGCCTTTCCGCCCCCGCTCGCGCATTTTATTCATTAATTATTAAATAATTTAACTGTGAGACAGTGGGTATTTGTTACCTTGACAAAGCTCCTTAAAAAAATGAAAAACATTCCCAAAAATGCCTTGAAAATAGGGCATTTTTCCATGTGGCATGGAAGCCGCTTTTTTACCCATATTGCAATATCTTACAATTTATGGTATTATCTGCTTATTATGGTAAAAACCGTAAAAACAGAGCCGTCAAATACCCACTTTTTTAACAATTTCGGCTTAAAGACAATATATCCCCCCC
>Ga0268262_10001766_pt1 | contig 26085 bp, 22 predicted proteins | sample TergutNc150P3_FD_190354 | JGI IMG/M metagenome (GOLD analysis project Ga0268262, IMG submission 190354) | Nasutitermes corniger P3 segment gut microbial community from laboratory colony in Florida, USA - Nc150 P3 (SPAdes) (version 2) | ecosystem: Host-associated > Arthropoda: Insects >... | reverse complement strand
TCGGTTCAGGCGGCAGAGAGCACGCTATTATCAAAGCTTTAAAAAAGAGCTTGAAAATTAAAAAGATTTTTTGCGCCCCGGGCAACGGAGGCATCGGCGTTGACGCGGAATGTGTCAAAATAAAGGCGACAGATATTCCTGCCATGACGGATTTTGCCGTTAAACAGGGTATCGATTATGTCGTTGTCGCGCCGGACGATCCCCTTGCTATCGGAATGGTAGACGCTATGGAGGAAAAAAGAATACCCTGCTTCGGTCCGAATAAAGCGGCGGCAAGAATTGAAAGCAGTAAGGTGTTTTCAAAAAATTTGATGAAAAAATACAATATTCCTACCGCCGCCTATGAGACTTTCTCCGACTCAGCAGACGCATTGAATTACCTTAACTCCGCAGTTTTTCCCATAGTTATAAAAGCCGACGGACTTGCGTTGGGCAAGGGAGTAATCATCGCTGAAACCAAAGAACAGGCGGTTGAAGCCGTTAAATCAATAATGGTTGAAAAAAAATTCGGCGATTCGGGCGGCAATATCGTCATAGAAGAATTTTTAACAGGACCGGAAGTTACAGTCCTTGCGTTCACAGACGGAAAAACAGTCGTCCCCATGGTTTCATCGATGGATCATAAACGCGCCTTTGACGGCAACACGGGACCAAACACGGGCGGCATGGGAGTAATCGCGCCGAATCCTCATTACACAAAGGAAATCGCCGCCGTTTGCGAAAAGACAATCTTTACGCCGACTATCAAAGCAATGAGAGAAGAAGGCTGTCCGTTCAAGGGCTGTCTGTATTTCGGACTTATGTTAACCGCTAAGGGTCCTATGGTTATCGAATACAACTGCCGTTTTGGAGACCCGGAAGCCCAAGCTGTGCTTCCCCTCTTAAAAACAAGCCTTTTTGACATAATGCTTGCGGTTACGGAAGAAAAACTTAAAACTATAAAAATTGAATGGTCGGACGAACATTCCGCCTGCGTAGTGCTCGCTAGCGGCGGTTATCCTGTATCATACAAAACAGGGTTTGAGATAATCGGTTTAAACGCCGGCGGCGGCTCCTACAATATGGGCGTTGTTCTTCACCATGCCGGAACGGAGTTTAAAGACGGAGCTTTTTTAACCGCCGGGGGAAGGGTTTTGGGGATTACAGCGATAGGAAAAAGCAATAAATCGGTCCTTGAATCGGCTTATAAAACGGCTGAACATATCGATTTTAACGGCAAACATTACCGAAAAGATATTGGCGTTTATTAAATTTTTGTAGTATAATATATTATAATAATATAGAATTACGATTATGGGGGTTTTTATGAAAATCAAACGGGCTGTTTTTATAGTTCTTTTATGTCTCTTTGTTTTCGTAGCAATTCCTGTATATTCACAGCAGGATTATAATCCTACCGCCCTTGAAAATTTTAAACGAAGTTTACAGTACATGATGATTGGGGATTACTACAACGCCGTTTTAAGCTGTAATACTGTTATAAGGATCGACCCCAATTCCGCCGTAGCCTATGCTATAAGAGCGAGGGCGTATTTTGAATTAAATGAACTTGACAAATCTCTTGCCGATTGCAATCAGGCTATAAAAATTGACAGAAATAACGCCGCCGCCTATAACGTCCGAGGCAACATATACGTTAAAAAGGGCGATTATAAAAGGGCGATATCGGACTGGCAAGCCGCTATAAGAATTAACCCCGATTTAGAAGAGGCAAGGTATAATATCGAACTTGCCAATAAACAGCAAGACAACAAATAGACATTTATTAAAATCTGTGTTATAAATTTCATTAACAATGGAAAAAGAGCTATTTTACGTTAATGGTCTGAAATTTACATGTAAACGTTGTTCTTCCTGTTGTAGGTATGATCAGGGGTTTGTGTATCTTTCAAAAAAAGACCTTGATAAATTGTGTTCCGCTTTAAAAATGGACGAAAAAGACGTAATTGGCGAATATTGTATATGGGTAAAAGACCGGAACGGGGGTTTTGTTCTTTCCCTAAAAGAAAAGTCGAATTATGACTGTATTTTTTGGGACAACGGCTGTACCGTTTATGCATCTCGCCCTATTCAATGCGTGACTTTTCCGTTTTGGGATTCGATAATCGCCGACGCTAAATGCTGGGAAAGCGCGGCAAAAAGCTGCCCGGGAATAAATTCGGGAGAACTGCATACAATGGCGGAAATAGAAAAAAACGAAGCGTTGCATTCTAGTGAACCGTTTATTTGCAAAACAGGGGGAGATTGATGAAAATACATTTTTGGGGAGTACGCGGCTCTATTCCAACATCGGTATCGCCTTCCGCTATCAAGAGCAAAATTTCCGCGATTGTAGAACAGATCACTGTTGATGATTTAGCCAGCGCTGAAAGCAGGGAAAAATTTTTAGCCGGTCTTCCGCCGTGGCTGTTCGGCACTACGGGCGGAAACAGTCCGTGCGTCAGCGTATCACTTGAAAACAGTAAAGAAGATTGTATCGTCTTTGACTGCGGTTCGGGATTGCGTGAATTGGGAATAGCGCAGGCAAGCGCCGAAAAAAAGATAAACCATTATCATGTTTTCCTTTCGCATTTTCATTGGGATCATATACAGGGGCTTCCTTTCTTCGGACCGGGTTACAATCCCGCCGTAAAATTAGATTTCTATTCGCCGGCAGGCAATCTGGAAAGAGTATTAAGCGGACAAATGGTAAATCCCTATTTTCCCGTAACGATTGAAGCAATGGGTTCGGTAAAAACATATCACTACATGGAAAACGATATTAATATTCTTGGTTGTAAAATCAGCAAGAAAAAAATGAATCACCCGGGCGATTCCTACGCATATTGCGTAAACGAAAACGGCAAGCGTTTTATTTACGCCACAGACACGGAATTAACATCGGGTGATTTTGAAAAGAACGATGAAAATACCGCGTTTTTTGACGGAGCGGACGTAATTGTTATTGACTGCCAGTATACGTTAGGCGAGGCGATTGACAAATACAACTGGGGGCACAGCGCTTTCAGTTTGGCGGTAGACTTTTCCGTAAACTGGAATATTAAGCACATGGTATTATTCCACCATGATCCCACTTATGACGATCATAAACTTTACGGAATATTGCAATCGGCAAAATGGTATCTGGAAAGAATGAATCTGAAAGGCATTGAATTGACTTTGGCTTATGAAGGTTTGGAAATTTCCATTTAATTACTCTAAAGGAGAGCTCCGTTAGAGCAAGGCGCTTTTTTGATTATGAAAAAGAATAAAAACATTATTACCTCTATTATGCGTTTCTTCACAGTGATTATAGCGTTAATTCTTGTTATAATCCCAATCTTGGTCGGCATTGTTGTGATCTTTAATTCTCCTGTTTCCGAAAACAAAAGACATATTGTTTTATCGAAAGATGACGCTATAAAATTGACAGACGACGGCTATTTAATAAATATACGAAAAGGTGAAACTTCGCAGTCGGTGGGAATGAGGCTTGAAAGAACCGGATTTATAAGCAACAGATATTTTTGGAACGCAATATGCCGTCTTGGAAAAGCTCAAATAAAAACGGGAACATACAGGATAAGAATGCCCGCAAGCCAGATTGAAATTTACAGAATACTGGTATCGGGGCAGGAAGTTTTACATAAGGTTACTATCCCCGAAGGCGTAACGCTGAAAAAAATGGCAAGAATAATTGATGAATCGGGAGTATGCTCGGCGCGGGAATTTCTTGCCGCGGCGAATGATCCGCAGATAATTTCTCATTACAATATACCGAATCAATCAATGGAAGGCTATCTTTTCCCCGATACATATTATTTTCCCGGCGAGTATCCTGCGGAAAAAATAATTAAAACAATGGCGGACAATCTTTTTACCAACTTGAAAAGTATAAACCCCGCAATTCTTTCCATGACTCCGAAAGAGTTGAACGAAAAAATAATAATCGCCTCTATCGTTGAGCGTGAATACAGGGTAGAGAAGGAAGCGCCGATTATGGCGGGAGTATTTTTCAATAGGCTTAAAATCAAAATGGCTCTGCAATCCTGCGCCACTGTAGAATATATTATAACGGAGATACAAAATCGTCCTCATCCGTCCGTTTTGCTGTTTTCAGACATAGAAATCAATCACCCGTATAATACATACATTAAGCCGGGTCTTCCGCCGGGACCGATTTCCGCTCCCGGACTCACCGCCTTGCAAGCCGCTTTTTTCCCCGCAAATACAAATTATCTGTACTTTCGGCTTGAAGATGTAGCGAGCGGAAGACATTATTTTTCCCGAACTCATGACGAGCATATAAAAGCCGGTAAGCTTATAACAAAACCATCATGGCGTTAATATCAAAAGCTTCCATTGCGGAAGTAAACAGCAGATTAGACGCAATTTCCGTAGTCGGCGATTATGTCCGCCTTGAGAAAAAAAGCGGTCGCTGGTGGGGAAGATGCCCCTTCCACGGCGGCGGTCAGGAGAAAACCCCCTCTTTCAAAGTAGACCCCGACTTAAAAATGTACCACTGTTTCGGCTGCGGCAAGGGCGGCAGTGTTATCAGTTTTGTTATGGAGATGGACAAACTCACCTATCCCGAAGCGATAAAAAGCCTCGCCAAGAAAATGAGCATCGAATTGATTTACGAAGAAGGCGGTCAGGAAGACGGCGAAGACCACTCAATCAAAGAAGAATTGTACGAGTTATACAAAAGAATGACGGGAACATTTGAGCATTTTCTGCATGAAAAAGAGGAAGGGAAGTCCGCTCTTAATTACATTCAGGACAGAAGCATAAGCGAGGAAATGATTAAAAAGTTTCAGCTTGGTTTTGCCCCTGGTGATCGGGATTTCCTGCACAAATTCCTTAAACAAAAAGGTTACTCCGATGAATTCCTTGAAAAATCGGGACTGTTTTCGGCTAAATACAAGACAATCCCGCTTTTTTCAGGTCGGCTTATGTTCCCTATCACCGACAGACAGGGGAAAATCGTCGCTTTTGGCGGCAGAGCCCTGCCCGGAACAGTTCAAAACGACGGAAATGAGCCGCCAAAGTATATAAATTCCCCTGAAACCGAGATTTACAAGAAGGGGCAGACCCTTTTTGCCATAGAACACGCAAAACCGTCTATGAGACAGACCAAAACCGTATACCTTGCCGAGGGATACATGGATGTAATCGCCCTTCATCAGGCTGAAATTGTCAATTCTGTCGCCCCGCTTGGGACGGCTTTTACCGATGAGCAGGCGGCATGGCTGCGCCGCTGGGTTGACAACGTAATTCTGCTTTTCGACAGCGATGAAGCGGGGCAAAAAGCGGCTTACAAGGCGATTATCACCTGCAGAAAGAACGGAATTTCCTGTTCCCTTGTCAATTTACAGGAAGGATTGGAGAGCGAAATTGATGGAGAAGAAGCAAAAAAAATAAAAGATCCTGCCGATATTTTGCAAAAATTCGGTCCCCAGATATTGAAAAAAGTTGTAAAATTCACTATAAATGACTTTGTATACCTAATTTCACGCGGCAGACTTCAATATTCTGCGGCAGACGGTGATATCAACAGAGCGGTCGAATTCATGTTTCCGTTTTTGGAAGCGTTGGATTCGGAAATTGACCGAGACGACTGTATCACAAGGATTGCCGATGTTTTCAAAATTGAACGGAGCGCGGTACAGAAGGAATATTCAAACTGGAAATCGACAGGCTACAAAGAATTTCCTGAGAAGCCTGTTACGGTAAAACCGAAACTCCAGATACGCAGAAACGCACAGCTGAGTCTTTTAACAACTGTCGCGATAAATCAGGAACTGTATCCTGAATTCCGCGCTGAACTGGAGATAAAAGACGTTGACGATCCTGCGGCAAAAGAATTATTCATTTCGTTGGAGGAATGTTTTAAAAACGACGAGAGCGGAGTTGATTTCCTGCTCTCCAGAATCAGCGACGAAGCGTTACGCAATTATGTAGCGGACAGCGGAACTTCAGGAGAATTCAAGGGAGATTCGCGCAAGTTTATGGAGGATGGAATAAAACAAGTCAGGAAAAAACGTTTGGAAAAAAGACTGACGGAAATAAACGCGCAAATGCGCGAGGATGAACGGAAATTCGGCGATGTTGAAAACATGGATGAATTACTCGCCGAAAAAAAAGAAATTGATTCGCAGATAAGAAAACTTGAAGGAAGATAATTAATGTTAAGCAAATTGAATTTTTTTGGAAAAAAAGCGTCTCCGCTTGAAAAACATTTTTATAAAAAACCTGTACACAGAATAAATTTCCTTAAACAATCCCAAAGTTCCGAAGCAAACGGAGCAAATCCGCTTTATGACGGCGAAAATACGGTTTCAGATCCCGCTATTATAAAATTGCTTGAATACGCCAAAGAAAAAAAGACTCTTTCATACGAAGAATTATCCGACTTCCTTCCCGAACACATAACCAACTCCGATAAAATAGAGCAAGTCTTGGCGCTTCTTGAAGCGAATAACGTTCAGCTTATCGAAGAAGACAGCGCCTCAGACGATGAAGAGGGCGACAATCAAAAAAATCAGGAAGCGAGCAAGAAAAAAACTTCAGGCTCGGATAAAGATTCTTCCCTTGTTGACGATCCTATAAGGCTTTATTTGCGGGAGATAGGGCGGGAACATTTATTGACAGGGGAACAGGAAATCGAGCTTTCCAAAAAAATGGAAGAAGGCGAGAATATCGTAAAAAGTGTAATAAAAAAATCGGGCATGATAATTCCCGAATTTTTCAATATCGCCCAAAAAACATTTTCCAAAAAAGATATAAGAGAACTTAACCTTTCCAAAAAAGAAATAACGGAACACATGACTGAATATCGCCGATTAAATCAATTCTACAAAGATACGTTACGTGCTATACAAGGCGAGCTGAGAAATTATATCGACATGAAAAAAGTATTAATAGTTAAAGATATTGACTACAAAGAAGACAAAGAATGTTCGGCTCTTCGCAAAAAAATAATGAAGACGCTTAAAAATACGCAGATACATCCCGATGAAATTCAAACGTTCTCCGACAAATTTATAATAGCGTCCAAAAAAATAAAACGTTATATAAAAGAGCAGGAACGCCTTGAAAAACACCTGAAAATCAACTCGTTAAAAGAACTTCGCACTATGGGAAGATACCTTACAATCAAGGAAGAGCGTGAAAAACTTGAGAATGAACTCGGTCTTTCCGCAGATGAAATAAAAGAAAAAATACGTCTTATTCAGGTAACGGACAAAAAATTAAGAACCCTCGAAGAAGAATTTGAAGAACCCATAGAAAGCATCAATCAAATGGCAAATGAAATTTATCACGGTCGTGTAATGATGAAAAACGCCAAAGACAGGCTTATAAGGGCGAACTTAAGGCTTGTTGTTTCTATAGCGAAAAAATACACAAACAGGGGAATGCCGTTTTTTGATCTTGTACAGGAAGGAAATATCGGTCTTATAAAAGCGGTTGAAAAATTCGAGTATCAAAAAGGTTTTAAATTTTCAACTTACGCTACATGGTGGATTAGGCAGGCGATTACCCGTTCAATATCGGATCAGGCAAGGACAATCCGCGTGCCTGTTCACATGATAGAGCAGATAAACAAAGTCGTGCGAGAGTCAAGACAGCTTTTACAGACTCTGGGCAGAGAACCCACCGATGAGGAAATAGCCGAGAAACTGGGCTGGCCCGCGTTAAAAGTTAAATCGGTAAAAAATGTCGCGCGCGAACCCATCAGTCTTGAAACGCCGATAGGCGAAGAAGAAGATTCGCTGTTAGGTGATTTTATCGAAGATAAAGATGTGGAAAATCCCGCTAACCAGACGGCGTTTAAGGTGCTTCAGGAACAGATGGGCAGCGTTCTTTCCACGCTTCCTGCGCGCGAGCAGGAAGTGTTAAAAATGCGTTTCGGTCTTGACGACGGATATTCGCTTACTCTTGAAGAAGTAGGTTTGTATTTTAATGTAACTCGAGAGAGAATAAGGCAGATAGAAGCAAAGGCTTTGCGCCGATTAAGGCATCCCAAAAGAAGCCGCAAATTAAAAGATTATTTGGACCATTAAAAGGAGGGGAATATGGTAACTGAAAGCGACCTTGACAAACTCAGATCATTACAGGAAATTATTTACGAAAAAATCGGACTTGAAAAAAACATTCAGGAAATTCCGAAATTATTGAACACTCAGGAAGAACTCTTAAACAGGTTAAAGAAAACATTTATCGAAAAAAATTCGGAATACGAAAAAACCAAAGCTGAAGAAATTGATTTTAAAAACAAACTAGGCGAAGTTGAATCATCAAGAGAAAAATCCGAAAAAAATATGGATGCTGTAAATACTCAAAGAGAATATGAAGCTCTTGATAAAGAAATAAAAGACGCTTCCGAGAAAGAACAGCAATACCGCAAGGATTTACAGCAGAGAGAACGCATTCTTTCAGAGTTGGACGAACAAATCAGACAGCAAGCGGGATTAATTGAACAGCAGGAAAAAGAACTTGAAGAACGCAGAAAAAAAATTGAGGCTGAAATAAACGACAAGCGCAAACAAATAGAAAATCTTCAAAAAAAGGAAAGCAAATTAACAGAAAACCTTGATCCTGAAGTTGTGTTTAAATTTGAGCGTATTATCAAAAATAAAATGGGAATTGGTATTGTGGCGATTAAGAGAAATGTCTGCATGGGCTGCCACATGATCCTTCCCGTCCAATTCGCAAATGAAGTAAGAATAGGCGAGGAATATGTATTCTGCCCTTATTGTTCCCGTATTCTGTATTACGAAGAATCGGAAGAAGGCGAGGAAGAATTCATCATTACTGAGGATACAGGCGCCCTTTCCGACCTTGACGAGTCTGAGGAAGACGAATACGAAGATGACGACGAGGAAGAAGAGATAGTCAATATCGATTCTGAAGAATAAGACGGCGTTTAAGTAAAAAATAAGCGATGAACCATAAGCCGGGTTCTGTTCTCAAAAGAGTCTGCCATCTGTCTGAAATAACCGTTTTCGGTCATTTTTGGCAGTCTACCCGCGCTTAACCGGCGGGACGCCGACGCGCTGTTTGACTTTGCTCCTGATGAGGTTTGCCGTTTTCCAACTTCGTTGGAAAACGGCGGAAGTTTTGCCGGAGGCAAAACTTCAACCATTGCCAAGAAGAAGTCGGTATCTTGCCGGCATTGTTGCCAATGCCGAGGTGGGCTTTTACCCCGCCTTTTCACCCTTACCTGACCACTTAAAATACCAAAAAGAAGTAATGATGATTTTTTATAATGAATTCACCATAATTTCCTTAGCATTTTAAGTGGTCAGGCGGTATATTTTCTGTGGCGCTGTCTGTCCTGACCGCTTATTAGGCGGACAGTCCCGGGAGTTACCCGGCATCATACCCTGCGGAGCCCGGACTTTCCTCCTGATTTAGTTTAACATCAATCAAGCGGCAGTTTGGTTCATCGCTAGTCAAAATATAACCTTTTTTGAACTTGTTTCCAAGCCGAATTTGACGAAATTTACACGGTTTTTCCAAAAATCATTGACATTATATCGAATTTTAGGTAGAATTTGCATTAAAGCCATGTTAAACGGTAATACTTTGTCCAGTTATGGAAGACATATATATATACTCAAAAGAATTCGCACCTTTGGAATAGTTTTTTTCTCTATCGCCGCGGTAGTTTTCTCGGTATTTATTATATCACATATAAAAAACAACTCAAAAAATGAAAGAAAAGAACTTTCCCGCATTTGGAATGATGGCGATTATGAAAGGGCGTACATGATCAGCAAAACGGCGCTGCAGGAAAAACCTGTAGATTATTTTTTACTGACTGTTAACGGTTTTTCGGCGTATCAAATGGGAATAGCGCAAATTAACAGTCAAAATACTTTATCTTTTATTAACGAATGTATTTTCTCGCTGCGAAAAGCTCTGTTGCACAAAGAAGCCGCGAAAGACGGACGTGTTTTTTATGTTCTGGGAAAAGCTTACGGTTACAAAGGAATTGAATACGCCGATCTCGCCGTAAAATATCTTGAAATGGCAAACCACCTTTCTTACAACGCTTACGATATACCTGAATATCTCGGTCTCGCTTACGCCGCTTACGGCGATTACCGCAGCAGCGTAGAAGCGTTTACTCGGGCTTTTATTCCCGGCAAACAGCCTTCCGACAATCTTTTACTGTCAATATCCCGATCTTACATAGCGATGGAAGATTACAATATGGCGTTAAGTTATCTTAACCGCTGTATTGATTTTTCCGCCGACTCAAAATCCGTAATTTTATCGCGCTTTATGTTAGCTGAAATATACAGAAACAACAATGATTTTGAAGGCGCTGAAAAACAATATTTAAACATTATAAACGACTCAGGCGAAAACGCCGAGGTGCATTATCAGTTAGGTGAACTTTACAACCTTAAAGGCGATACGACAAGAGCGCGCTCGGAATGGAGAACAGCTTACAGACAGGACCCGGCTCACGCAAAGGCGAGAGCTCGGCTCAATATATAAGGGAGGTAGCCATGTTAGGCAACTTATCATCGGATTTCGGCATTGATTTAGGAACTTGTAATACTCTGATTTTTATAAAGGGTAAAGGAATAGTTTTAAATGAGCCGTCTGTAGTCGCGGTTGAACGCGGCACAAAAAGAATAGTAGCAGTCGGCGCTGACGCCAAAAGAATGCTTTGGAAAACTCCCGAAAACATTATAGCGATAAGACCGATGCGTGACGGAGTAATAGCGGACATTGAATCAACGGAAAAAATGATCCGCTGTTTTATCGACCGTGTCTTCCCGCGCTACCGCTTCTTCAAACCAAGAATGGTAATAGGCGTTCCTTCCTGTATCACGGAAGTAGAAAGACGAGCCGTAGAAGAAAGCGCGTATAAATCGGGAGCGAGAGAAGTTCGCGTAATAGAGGAAAGTCTTGCCGCCGCAATCGGAGCGGATATTCCGATACGTGAACCCGCCGGACACATGATACTTGATATCGGCGGCGGCACTACGGAAATTTCCGTTATATCGCTCGGCGGCATGGTTGTAACAAGCGCTATCCGCACAGGCGGCGATGAATTTGACGAGTCAATCATTAAACATATAAGAAGCGTTCATAACCTGATAATCGGCGAACAAATGTCGGAAAAATTAAAAATCGAAATCGGAAACGCTTCTCCCGACAGAATAATTGAAAAAATGGAAGTAAAAGGTAACGACGCCATTACGGGACTTCCTCGCAGACTGGAAATTGATTCCGTCGAGGTAAGAGAAGCTCTTAAAGATCCAATAACAAAGATTATTGATGAAATTAAAACAGTTCTTGGAAAAACTCCGCCAGAGCTTGCGGCTGACATTGTAGACCGCGGAATTGTAATGACAGGCGGCGGTTCGCTTCTTAAAGGACTGGATAAACTCATTCAGAAAGAGACGGGCGTTCCCGCGATTATCGCCGAACAGCCTGAGCTTTGCGTCGCTCTTGGAGCGGGTAAATATTTTGATTACATAAAAGGCGCGGACCTTACCAAAAATATTTATGACAGATTAAACGGATAACGGTATGCAGCGCGGATTTGGGAAGTCTTCGCAAAGCGGCGGTAAATCACATGGGACACAGATAAATTCTTCTGTCTTTGTATTTGTAATTTTAGTTATTGTTTCAACACTGATGCTTTTAATCTCAAGCAGGAATTTTATTTTCGGCGTTAAAAACACAGGGCTGTCTCTTTTCTCCGGGATTAGGGGCGGAATATATGAACTGTCGTCCTTGGTTTCAAGAACCGTTCTGTCAATTAAAGAATTGACAAATTTAAGAAAAGAACACGCTGACCTTTTAAAACAGCTTGATCGTTTTGAAGAACTGGAAAGAAGCAACGCCGAAATTTATCAGGAAAATATCAGGTTAAAAGAACAGCTTGATTTTGCCAGAACGCTTAAATACCGGCGAATACCCGCGCAAATATCGGGAAGAGATCCTAACAATCTTTTTTCGGCTCTTGTAATTAACAAGGGAAGCTATTCGGGAGTTTCGAATAACATGACAGTTGTAGCGTGGCAAAACGGCACTCAGGCTTTGGTAGGAAAAGTAATACAAACAGGAGTTCTTGAAAGCCTCGTTATGCCTGTTTTTGACATTAATTCTTTGGTATCGAGTCGTTTTTCCGTTTCCCGTTTTGAGGGAATTGTAGAAGGGCAGGGAAGGTCTGAAAATTCGCTGATTATGCGATTTGTTCCAAGACGCGCCAGAGACGAAATAAATATCGGCGATATAGTAATTACAAGCGGAATGGGCGGAATATATCCGCCGGGAATTAACTTGGGGCGCGTCAGCAGCATAAACATTCTTGAATACGAAACCACTCTGGAAATAGAAGTAGTTCCAATGATCGATTTTTCAAGACTTGAATATGTTTTTATTATTGAAGCCGAAAATCACTCTTATGACTCAACAGAAATTTATGATGAAACAGGAATAAACCAATGATTAGAAGCATTATTTGGACGGTAGTATTCAGTATTGTAGCCGCTTTATTGCAGTCAACTGTGCTTGCGAGGATTTCTTTTTTTGATGTTATTCCCGATTTGGCTTTATGTGTTTTGGTTTTTTCCGCTTATGTAAACGGAACAATGACAGGGCAGGTTTCAGGATTTTTATCGGGATTATTTGTAGATTTTCTGTCAATGGCTCCGCTTGGCATGAGTTCTCTTATCCGCACGCTTATTGGCGCGTTGGTAGGTCTTTTTAAAGATTCTTTATTCCTTGGTTATGTGGTTATGCCGATTATTCTTTGCACAGTTGCGACCCTTTTAAAAGTATTTATGATGTTTGTACTTCATTTGATTATGAACTCTATTCCCGCTTATTCATTGACCGATTCCCGTTTATGGATAGAATTGGGTCTTAACGCTTTATGCGCCCCATTATTATTTTTGATATTAAGAAATTTTAAACCAATGCTTATAGGGCGGAGTTAAGAATAATGCATGAAAACGATGTAACAAGGATAAATACATTCAGAATCCTGCTTGTCCTTGTTTTTTTGATTTACTCCGCCAAACTTTTCAGTATGCAGATTCTTTCAGGGGACGTTTACCGCTCAAGGGCGCAGGATATTTCAAGAAGAACATATTCAATTCCGACTCAAAGAGGAGAAATTTACGACCGTAATTACGAACAGCCTCTTGTTGTAAACAAGGACACATTCGCTGTCAGTATTACGCCTGCGGAAGTTCCGCGCGGAAGTATGGATGAAATTATAAATTCTGTTTCCGCAATTTTAAATATTAAACCGGAAGACATAAAATCAAGGCTTCCGAACCAGTATCTGCAATTATATCAGCCTGTAGAAATAGCGTCTAACGTTTCTTTCTCGGCAATAGCTGCGATAGCGGAAAGAAAAAACACATTACCGGGTATTTCATGGCATATTAAATCGGTAAGAAACTATGTAAATGTCGGAAGTCTTTCGCACATACTGGGTTATGTAGGCGATATTACCCGAGATGAACTTACTTCTCTTTATAATCAGGGATACCAACAAGGAGACTTAATAGGAAAATCAGGAATTGAAAAACAATATGACTCGCTGTTAAGAGGCAAACCCGGATGGGAAACAAGGACTGTAGACTCCAGAGGCAGACGTATAACGGGAGATGAAAATATTACCCGCGTACCGCCTGATATCGGCAAAAATCTTGTTTTGACAATAGATTCTTCCCTGCAAACGCTTGTTGAAAAAGCTATGGGTTCCCAAATAGGAGCGGCTGTTGTTATGCGTCCGTCAACTGGAGAAATTCTGGCGATGGTTTCTTATCCTTGGTACGATCCCAATATTTTTACAGACGGAAATAATTCGGATTACGTTGCGGCTGTTAACGATCCCGCAAAACCGTTCATTAACCGCGCTATTCAATCAAATTATCCTCCCGCGTCAACATTTAAAATAATATTGTCTACGGCGATATTAACTGAAAATCTTTTTTCTCCCGATCAAACTATAGTTTGCCGCGGGGTAATGAGATACGGCAACCGTGACTGGCATTGCCACCTTCGTTCCGGTCACGGAAGAATGAATTTAACAACAGCGTTAAATCAATCGTGTAATATTTATTATATGACGGTAGGAAGGGATTATGTGGGCGCTGAAAGAATCGTATCCTACGCCAGAGATTACGGTTACGGCGAACCTACGGGAATTGATATTCCCGGAGAGATTGCAGGATTTATACCGACGCCGCAATGGAAAGAGCGCCGTTACCACGAAAAATGGGTGTTAGGCGATACAATGAATATGTCAATAGGGCAGGGGTATACGCTTGTTACTCCATTGCAAATGACCAATTTGGTAAGCATGATTGTTAACAACGGAAAAAATTACAAACCCTATATTTTAAAAGAAGTGCGAGATCCTGTTACAGGGGCGATAGAAAAAGTTAATACGTCTGAAGTAATTCACGAAAGCAATATCAGCTCTTCGGTTTACGACGCGGTGCGCCGTGATATGAGATACGTTGTAAGCCAAGGAACAGCGCAGTATCCTCTTAATATAAAAACCGTACAGATTGCCGGAAAATCGGGAACGGCGGAAATGGGGCTTGTTGACAGATGGCATTCATGGTTTACGGCTTTTGCCCCTTATAACAGCAATAATCCCGATGAAAAAATAGTAGTTACGGTCATTATTGAGGCTTCAACTTATCAGGTTTTTATGGCTTCCGCCGTAAGCGCCATTATTTTTCAGGGATATTTCGGCAAACAAAATTATGAAGAAGCGATACGTTCGTTAGGATTTCAATATATGTCGACAACAACAACAGCTACTACTACTACGACGACAACAAATACTAATACTAATACTAATACAACAACAAGGAGTCAATAAATTGAAATTACGCAACATTCTTGAAATCGACTATTTATTACTCCTTCCAATAATAATTCTTATGATATTAGGCGTTCTTTTTATTTATTCATCAGGAATAACTTCGGACGGAATAAACGTATCAAAAGATGAACATTATAAACAAATAATATGGGCGTCAGCGGGTTTGGTAATAGCCCTTGTAATGTCGCTGGTAAATTACCGCCGTATTTACAATTTGGCGCTTTATATTTATTTGCTTTCTCTTTTACCTCTTGTTTACACATTACTGTTCGGACACGAAATTTATAATTCGTCCCGCTGGCTTAAAATAGGTTCTTTCGGGCTTCAAATGTCAGAGTTTGTCAAAATTTCCGTAATCATTATGCTTGCGCGTTTTCTCGCCGACACAGATCGCAACAAAGATTTATTTTCCCGTTTTTTTATTTCCTGCATGATAACTTTTATTCCAATGGGAATAGTACTGCTTCAACCCGACCTTGGAACAGCTTTGGTGTATATAATGATTCTTCTTACAATGATATTCATAGCGGGAGTGCCGATGCGTTATATAGCGTTTATGGTGTCATGTATAGCGTTAACGGGAGTTTTATTGGTTTTACCTTTATGGCAAACTTACATACTGCGTAAATCGGTAGCGTTTATTTCGGCGTTAACAAGAATAAAAATTATTTTACTTATAATATCATTTTTTATTTTAATCGCCGTTATCGCTCTTTTTGGATATTTTAAATTTAAGAAGAAATATTTTTTCTGGATTGTATATATTTCTTCCATTATTGTGTTTTCGCTCGGAGCTTCTTATGCCGCGCGGTTGGTATTAAAAAATTATCAGATAATGCGTCTTATTGTTTTTCTTGATCCAAATGTTGATCCAAGAGGAGCGGGTTGGAATATAATACAGTCTGTTACAGCTATTGGATCGGGCGGTGTAACAGGAAGAGGCTTTTTACAGGGTACGCAAAGCCATTACCGCTTTTTGCCCGAGCAAAGCACGGACTTTATATTCTCTATATTCTCGGAAGAAGCCGGTTTTATCGGAGGAATATTTGTTTTCGCGCTTTTTCTGTTCGTTTGCTCCAGATTAATGTTAACAATGAAAACAGTTATAGACCCGTTCGCCAAATATTTTTGCGCAGGACTTGCCGGAATGATAAGTTTCCATTTTATCATTAATGTCGGAATGACAATGGGAATAATGCCGATTACAGGTTTGCCGCTTTTATTTATGTCCTACGGAGGTTCTTCCATTATATCATCCATGACAGGCATCGGCGTTGTTTTAAGTATTTACATAAGAAGGTTTAACCGTTAATGCCTGCCGTAAGGTATATAGACCTTGTAAAAGATTTAGGCAGTCTCCTCTTAGACGTTGAAAAACCCGCACGCTATACAGGCGGCGAATACGGAATACTCGCCACAAATAAAAAACTGTCGGAAAACGATTTAACCTCGATAATAGCGTTTCCCGATCTTTATGAAATAGGAATGGGAAACCAGTCCGTGCGGATTATCTATAACAATTTAAACGTCAAAAAAAACATTTTCTGCGACCGCGCTTTTGCCCCCGCGCCTGATTTTGAAAGAGTGTTACGTGAAAATAATATCCCTATTTACGGACTTGATACTGGAATAAGCGCCATGTCCGTAGATTTGTTTATGTTTACGCTTGGTTATGAGCTTGGCTTAAACGGCATACTTACAATGTTGGACGTATCAAAAATACCGCTTCACTGCGAAGAAAGGACAGATGAACATCCGATTGTAATCGCCGGAGGACCCGCTGTTTCCAATCCATTGCCGTATTCGCCGTTTATCGACGCTTTTTGGATAGGAGAGGCTGAAGATGAATTTTTTAACCTTGCCGGAGAATTATCCGAATTAAAAAAAAGAGGGAAGGGCAGGGCGGAACTTTTAAAAAAAATAGCGGAACATTCCAATGTGTGGGTTAAGGGAAAAGAAAAAGCGGTAAGGGCGATTACTGTAAATTTCTCGCAAGAATCGAATGTGTACCCTATTCCAAGCATGAAAATTGTACAGCATCACGGCGCTGTTGAAATTATGCGCGGCTGTCCCAACGGCTGCCGTTTCTGCCATGCCGGTTACTGGTACAGACCTTGCAGACAAAAAAATGAGGAACTTATCGCCGCTCAGGTAGACGAAATGGTAACAAAAGGCGGCTGGCAGGAAATAAGTTTGTCCTCGCTGTCATCGGGCGATTACTCAAGGATTTCTGAATTAGTGGAAAATCTTAATTCACGTTTCAGCGATAAGCACATTTCATTCCAATTGCCCTCGCTTAAAGTTTCAGGTTTTTCGCTTTCAATACTGGAAAAGATCGCCGTAACAAGGAAAAGCGGGCTTACATTTGCCGTAGAAACGCCTAAAGATATATGGCAGATGGCTATAAACAAAGAAGTAACAAGAGATTCCGTTGTTTCGATAATTACGGAGGCAAGAAAAAACGGCTGGAAGGGAGCGAAGTTTTATTTTATGATAGGGCTTCCTGTTCCCGATTGCGGTTTTAACGAAGAAGAGGAAATAGTTTCGTTTGTAGCGGATATCGGACGCAGATGCAGAATGCACTTTAACATTAACGTTGGAATATTTATCCCGAAACCGCATACTCCGTACCAATGGGCGGCGCAAATTGACAGCGAAACAGCTGAAAAAAAACTTAATTTTATACGCTCTAAGTTAAAACCTTTGGGACACAAAGTAAGTATTTCCGATCCGCTTATTTCACGGATAGAAGGCATTTTAAGCAGGGGAGACGAACGATCAGGTTTATTGTGCGAAAACGCATGGCGGCAAGGCAGCAGGCTTGACCCTTGGAGCGAATTTATAAATAGGGAAGCGTGGCAAAAAATTATTGATGATAACCGCAGTATTGTAGATGTCATTTTATCGGGAAAAAACGAAACGCCTTGGGGAAATATTGATTCCTGTGTAACGACCGAATATTTACGGCAGGAATTGAAAAAATCTCAGGAAAGCCAACGAACAGCGTCATGCAAGACCCAATGCGGCAATTGCGGTATTTCCTCAAAAATCACTCCATGTTTGCCCAAAAATACGGCAATTAATAGTATTGTTAACCAAGAAAAAAAAGAGGTTAACGAAAATAAGACTGATCCGTCAGTATATAGAGCATTATTCGGTTTCAGTAAAGAGGGGAGCGCCGTATTCCATGGGCATTTAAGTCTGATAGAGGTTTTTTCCATGGCGTTCAGGAGAGCCGATATTCCGGTTTTGTATACCCAAGGGTTTAATCCATTGCCGAAAATGGAATTTGCGTCTCCTTTGTCGGTAGGAATAACCGCCGAGCTTGAAATCGCCTCAGTGGAATTTCACGAAAATTTTCCGGCGGAGCGTTTTATATCGTCCCTTAACAATAATTTGCCGAGCGGCATTGTCATAAAACAAGCGGAGTCTTTTTTAATAAAAAGCGGCATGAAAAAACATTCGTTATCATCGTTATTATGGGGCTTCCAGTACAAGTACAAAGAAGAAACAGATTTTGTAAACGCCAAAGAAGATAAAATTTACAGGCAAAACAAGCTGAATGACCGCAAAGCTTTGTTTTTGTTAAAAAGAAACGCGGTTCTGGCTAGAAAAATCGGCGATACAGGCGAATGGGCATCGTATTTTGACGTATATCGGTCTTTGTATCCCGAGATTTAAAACCGCTTATGAATAACCGCATATATTGTGTCGTCTTTTAATTCCCACTCAATAACAGGAATCTGAAATGTATCTGATTCTTCCGTTATTATTGTAAAATTCGGAGTAGATGTGTAAATATACGCTTTTACAGCGCCATTATTCGGCGGAATTGTTAATGTGTATTGTGCGGCATTAAAAGCGCCGCCAGTATCACCGGAAGCGCCAATAAAATCATCAGCTTTTATTGTTACAGGTGCTGTTGATGTGTTTCTTACATTAAGGGTTAGCGGATTATTATCGGAAAAGGTATAAAATATTCCCGATATACCTTTATTCAATGTTTTTAAATCAATGCTTCTTATATGTCCTGAAAATTTTATGTTCTTGGGAACAAATTTGCCTTTTTCCGAGTTGATTGTACAAGTTATTGATTTATTTATTGATTTATTATTAAGGGTTCTTGAAATATTATTAAACAGAAAAGAAACTGTCTTTGATGAATCATTGGTTATTGTATAAGTAACATCATCAAATTCACCGGCGCATGATCCCAAAAAAGCGGCAATTAATAATATAAAAAGCGGTTTTTTCATATTTATATGATGATTTTATTGGTTTTTTTCGTCCTTGTCAATCGGCTTTCCATATATAGCGTTAGTCGACAGAATATACATTATGTATAGTGAAATATATATGGGAAAAACTATGCTATGCTTTTTTGTTCATGTGTCTTTTTAGTTTAATTTGACTGAGTTAATTTAAAAACACTGATGTATGTTGGTTTGCCGTAGATTCTGTTAAAATTATTTAGATTTGTCCCTACGGCAACAATGTACATTAATGCGTATGCATTATCAGGTATTCCGCTTTGTCCAGAAACATCAGCATTAATTGTAGAAATTGCGTTTGCGGAATCCCTTAGTTCTGTAGAGGCAATAAAAGACCTGTCAGGTCTAGGTGTAAATGTCCCTCCTCCATTTGAGCGAGAAAGATTATATTCATTTTCATTTTCAGTTTCATCTTGATCAAGGTATGGTATTCTACCGGGGACTGTTGGAAAAAAAAGTCTAAAAAATCCGCCGCTTTTTGTAAGCACAGTATCTCTAATATTTACATTTTCAAGTTCAAGCTCATAAAAGCCTCTGTTGCTAAAAGTACTTAAAGAAGGAATTGATGAAGCATTTGAAGGATCTGTAAACGAAAATAATGATCTATAATCAGTTGATAAATTTGAAATATTATTTATTAAGTCAATAGGACTATCACTGATAAAATCATTAGTATATATTTTATAAAAAATGACATATCCATTTGCGTAATGATCAACTCCATTAAGCAAATTGGATGGTATTCTTATTTCAGCTTGATTATTATTATTTGTCCTAATTACGTTTTCAGGAATCTGCGGAAGATAATAGTGTTCTTCAAGCCCGCATGACAATAACGCGAATATACAGAGCATAAAAATTATCAGCGTTTTTATTAGCCGATTCATTATTCCTCTAAAGTTATGATTCTGCTTCTGGCAAGATTCTGCCAGACAGGCATTTGAGGCCATTTAATCAAAATAACCCGATACGCTTCCACAGCGGCTGTTTTATTGCCAAGCGTTTCATGGAGTCTTCCGATTGAAAATTGAGCGCGGGGAGCCGCAGGAAACTCAAACTTGTTAGCTACACATTGCTCTAAAAGCTCTATTGCCTGCTCCAAGTTCCCCTGTTCTTCCGCTGCGGCGGCGGCGTTAAATAACGCTATCGGGGCAAGGTAGGTTTTCTTCCCTTTTTTAGCGGAAGAAAGCCACGCTTCCTGAGCGTTAGTCCAGTCTTTCCTGCCGGAATAAATCTGTCCTACGATAGCCCACGCTTTACTTCCGGCGAATCCGTTTGTTTTTTCGGCAAACGTTTTAATATCGGCAAGCAGGGTTTCCACTTCGGGCGTATTGTAATCTTCTTCATTATTTAACGTCAAATCATCATATTTGCTGTTTAATTCATCCATTTCGGCAATAGCTTTCTTGTTAAGCGAATCGCTTATTGCAAGATACGCAATCAAAACTACAAAAGCGGCAATTATTATACATATAACCGTAAATATCGCTTTTCTATTGCTTGTAATAAAATTGTTAATTTTCTCGGCAGCGCTTTGATTTTCATTGTTTTGCATTAATTTTATATCTCCTTAGGATTACTTATTTTAAGCTCTTTTATCAATCTTGACAAGTATGTCCTTTGAATAACAAGAGCCTTTGCCGTTTCCGTCTGATTCCAGTCATTTTCGTCAAGAACCTTACGAATAAAGTTAGATTTGAATACATTTACAGCGTTTTTTAAGTCACGCTCCGCTATTTCTTCTCCCGTATTCTCATGAACGGTTGATTTCAAGAATAGGTCCTCGGGTTCTATCCATTTGTTTTTGCCTATTACACACGCCCTTTCTATACAATTCTGCAATTCACGGACATTGCCGGGCCACGAGTAAGTTAGCATAGCGTTGAGCGTTTCCCTCGAAAACCCGCTGAATTGTTTTTTGGTTTCACGCATGAAGTTTTTCAGGAAAAAATGCGCCAATTCGCCGATGTCCTCGGGACGCTGGCGAAGGGGCGGAATGTAAATAGGCAGTACGTTCAGGCGGTAGTATAAATCGCTCCTGAACAGGTTCTTTTTTACCTGCTCTTCAAGGTCTTTGTTGGTCGCCGCTACAATACGCACGTTTACGGTTACGGTTACGTCCGACCCTACTTTTTCAAACTTTCTCTCCTGAATAACACGGAGAATTTTTGCCTGTAACGATAGCGGTAAATCTCCTATTTCATCGAGAAATAAAGTACCGCCGTCAGCCATTTCAAAACGTCCTTTTCTGGAAGCGATTGCGTTTGTAAAAGCGCCTTTTATATGACCGAAAAGCTCGCTTTCCAACAAGCCTTCGGGAATCGCGGCGCAGTTAATCCTGATAAAAGGATGATCTTTTCGCGCGCTTTTTAAATGTATCTGTTCGGCGAATAATTCCTTGCCTACCCCGCTCTCCCCCAAAAGCAAAACCGACGAATCCGTTTTTGCCACCTTGTCTATAATTTCCATTATCTCAAGGATTGCGGGGCTTTTTGTAATAATTGTATGAAACTGATCGCTTTGGAGTCTATCTTGCAAATTTTGAATTTCACTGTGGGCTTCTTCCATAATTTTCGCGTTTACAATCGCCAAAGCCGATTGGTTGGCGAAAATCTCAAGCCATTCAAGATCCTCCTGCGTAAAACCCGTTTCATTTTTCTTGTTTATAACTTCAAGAACGCCGATACAATCGTCTTTAACTCTCATTGGAACTACCATAATTGTTTTTGATTTATAATTGATTTCTTTGCCGATGCTCTGCATGTGACGCTTGTCGTTTTCCACGTCGTTGACAATTAAAGATTTATTGTTCTGAGCCGCCCAGCCGGCTATTCCCTCTCCCATTTTTACGGTATATTTTTGCGCCTCGCTGCCCTTTGAACCCAGAGCTACCTCAAAATAAAGCTCGTTTCTTTCTTTGTCTATCAAAAACAGACTGGAAGCGTCAGCGTTGGAAAGACGTGTGGCGGATTCCATTATTCGGGATAAAAGACTGTGGATATCCTTGTAATTCGAGTTTATAAGAGCGTTTATCTCTATGAGAGTATGGAATTTATCAACGTCAATTTTGGACAGCATAGCCGTCTTAAGCCATTATCCTTTAATTATCCGAATCGTTATTTTTGGGTTTTAACAAAGAACCAAGAGTATATGTAGAATCTGACGATTCATCGTCTTTTGACATATAACGGGATATTTCATCACGCTGAACTTTCTTCTGGTAATCACGCAAAGAGAAAGCCGCTTTTTGTTTATCGCTTTGAATTTCAAGGACAACAGCTTTTATTTTATCTCCTATTTTATATTTTTTCATCGCTTCATCGGGATCATCTTCACGATTTTCCACAAGATTTGATTTATGGATAAGCCCTTCTATACCGCCGGGTATTTTTATGAATAATCCGAAATCGGTAATGGAAACAACTTCGCCTTCCACAGGAGAACCCGGTTTGTAATTCTCACAAAAATCTTTCCACGGGTCCTCTGACAACTGTTTGACGCCGAGTTTTATGTTTCTGTTATTCGGGTCTACGGACAAGATCATAACTTCAATTTCCTGACCTGCCGTAAGAGCGGAATTTTTATTTTTCTTTAACCACGACATATCGTCGGAATGAAGGAATCCGTCGATGCCTTCTTCGATTTCAACAAACGCTCCTGCGTTGGTTACTTTGACAACTTTTCTGTTAATTCTTGTTCCCACAGGATATTTTTCTTCGATAGTTGTCCACGGATTATCTTTAACTTGTTTAAGTCCTAGCGATACCCTGCCCGCTTGAAGATCGTAACCGAGGATCATGCACTCTACAACATCGCCCATTTTTACAATGTCCTGCGGTTTTTGAACTTTCTTTAACCATGAAAATTCCGAAATATGCGCAAGTCCTTCAATGCCTTCTTCAAGCTCAATGAACGCTCCGAAGTCGGTAAGTTTTGTAACTTTGCCTTTTACAATATCATTGACATGGTATTTCTCTTCAAAGTGAACCCAAGGATCGTCGGTGTAATGTTTAAGAGAAAGATTTATTCTTTTTTCCTGCTGATCTATTCTTATAACTTTTAATTTTATTTCCTGACCTTTTTTCACAAAATCTTTAGGGCGTGTAACATGCCCCCAACTCATATCGTTAATGTGAAGAAGTCCGTCAAAGCCGCCGAGATCGATGAACGCTCCGAATGAGGTGAAGCTTTTTACAACGCCTGTTACGTCAGCGCCGATGGGAGTTTTTTCAAAGAACTCATTGCGCTTATTGTCGAGATTTTCTTCCATGAACTTTCGTCTGTTAACAACGATATTTATTTTTCCGTCCGAATAAAGTCTCTCGACATAAACTTCTATTTTTGTGTTAATAAATTTTTCGGGTTTATCAAGTTTTTGTACGTCGGCTTGGCTGATTGGAAGGAAAGCGTGAACTCCCGCTCCAAGGTTTACGTCAAAGCCGCCCTTAACTTGTTTTTCTACAGTACCCATAACCGATTTTTTATCTGTAAATGCCTGACGCAAATTTTTCCAGAAAAGTTTGGCGTCGGCTTTTTGTTTTGAGACAATAACTTCGCCGTATTTGTTTTCCTTTGCGATAAGGATAACAGATACGGAATCTCCTATTTTGGGAATTTCGGAAAATTCAGATATGGGAATTTTTCCTTCCGATTTGTAACCTACGTCAATAAATACCTGATCAGAAGTAACCTGAACTACCTTACCGTCTACAAGCTGACCTTCTTCAAGCTGTTCAAGAGACTTCAGGTATTCTTCCTGCAACTGAGTTTGAATGTTTTCTCCGCCCTTTGCCGGACCCGTGTCCGAGCTCACTTCCTTACCTGCCATTTTTTTCTTTCCTTAATTATTTGTTATTACATCTATTAATTTCTCATAAACTTGAATAATGGTCAAGTCACTGGTATCCAAATAATTGACCCCTTCGGCGATTTTCAGGCTGCCTTCGGCTTTATTCTTGTCAATCTCGTCACGCTGTAAAATGGCGCTTTTTATTTCAGGAAGTGTCATTTTGGACACTCCCTGCTCAAAACGGCGTTTTGCCCTTGAATCAGCCGAAGCGTCAAGGTAAAACCTGTATTCGGCGTCAGGGAACACCACAGTGGTCATATCCCTGCCCTCTATGACGATATTCTGCCCTTTTGAGATTTTGCGGATAAGGTCGTTTACAATGTGCCTTACGGGGACGATTGCCGAAAGAGGCGCTGAATAACGGTCGATTTCATCGGTATGAAGCAGTTCCGTAACATCTTCTCCGTTAAGAAAAACCTGTGTTTTTTTATAAGAAATGTTGATATTTTTGGCAAATTCGATAACTTTCTCGCTGTCATTAATATCGATGTTGGCACGTATACAGCCTAAAGTGATAGTTCTGTACAAATTTCCCGAGTTAATGTAGGTATACTCTTTTCCGTTCTGCCCTTTGAGTTTTTCCGCCAATAATTTGGCTATGGTGCTTTTTCCCGAGCCTGCCGGTCCGTCCATCGCTATTACCATGTATTCTCTCCCTTATTCGGCGGCTGAGCCTGTCGAAGCCTCGCCAAAGAGCCGTTTGCTCTTCTTGTCCCTTCGACAGGCTCAGGGACCGACTTATTTTTTACGCCTCGCAAGGCGTTTATTTCTTCGTTTGAAAGGGGTCTTGACTCCCCTTCCCTTAAAGCTCCAAGCCAAACGGAGCCTATTCTTACCCTTCGCAGTAAGGACGGGTGCAGATGAAAGTGCGAAAATACCCTGCGGATCTCGCGGTTTTTGCCTTCGACAAGAACGATACGCATTGTTTTCCGCCCTGTTTTTTCGGCTTTTTTCGCCTTGTAAAATTCATCTTCAACTGTAACGCCTGAATTAAAGGCGTCCGCCACTTCGTCGGGAATGACGCCTGTTGCCTCCACGATGTATTCTTTTTCAAGCTCTGAGCTTGGGTGTCCAAGCTCGTTGGCGAAAGCGCCGTCGTTTGTAAAAAAGATTAAACCGCAGGACAGGAAATCCAACCGTCCTATATTGTACAGCCGTTCTTGTGTTTTTGGAAGTAAACTGACAGCCAAGGGGCGTCCCTGCGGATCGCTTGAACTGCAAATATATCCCGGCGGTTTATTAAGAGCCAAATAAAGTAAACGTGTTTCAGGCTGAACCGGTTTGCCGTCCAGCAGAACAATGTCGCCGTCCTCTACTTTGCTGCCCTGAGCGGTAATTGTTACGCCGTTTACGGAAACTCTGCCCTGCGCTATTATGTCTTCCGCCGCCCTTCTTGAAGCGACTCCCGCGTGGGAAAGATAAACTTGAAGCCTAATCCTTTTCCCCCTCAAGCTCGAATTTTTCAATATCGCCTTCGCCGAGCTTGGGAAGCTCAGAAATCGAATTTAAATGAAACTGCATTAAAAATTCTTTTGTCGTGCCGTAAAGAACAGGACGCCCGGGAATGTCTTTTTTCCCGACTTCACGGATAAAACTTTTTTCCAGTAACAGGCGGATCATATTGTCCGCCGATACGCCTCGTATCTTCTCTATTTCCGCCCTTGTTATGGGCTGTGAATAAGCGACAATCGAAAGCGTTTCCATCGCCGCCCGTGAGATTTTCCCCTCGTTTTTTCTGCCGTAGCGTTCTTTTAAGTTGTCCCAATATTCCCTTTTTACGGAAATTTTTAATCCGCCGCCGACTTGCGACAGTTCCAGCCCGCTGTCAATGTTCGCGTAACGTTCCTTTAAGTTGTCCAATGCGTTTATTACGGTTTCTTTTGAAATTCCGCAAATGCGGGCGATAGCTCCTTCGTCTAATGGGTCTCCTTCCATGAATAAAATCGCCTCGATAAGCGCCGTTTCTTTTTCGATATTTTCGGTCACAAAACTCTCCGTTTAATTTTGTATAGCGGGTTTTATCAGTATATCGCCGAATAGGCGGTTTTGGTAGATCACTATCATGCGGAATTTGGCGGCTTCAAGGACTGCCAAAAAAGCGCATACAA
>Ga0268262_10001765_pt1 | contig 26090 bp, 24 predicted proteins | sample TergutNc150P3_FD_190354 | JGI IMG/M metagenome (GOLD analysis project Ga0268262, IMG submission 190354) | Nasutitermes corniger P3 segment gut microbial community from laboratory colony in Florida, USA - Nc150 P3 (SPAdes) (version 2) | ecosystem: Host-associated > Arthropoda: Insects >... | reverse complement strand
ACAGGGGAAGATACCGCTATTCTGTGAAGCGTTACAACGAGGCAATCGCGGATTTTACCGAAGCGATAAAATTGAATCCAAGATGGACCTTCCCCTTGTACAACCGGGGCCTTGCCCGTTTGGAAACCGGCGATTATAAAGGAGTAATTGCCGATTCCACCGAAGCCCTCAGAATACAAAAAAATTTTTCCGACGCCTACAGAATCCGCGGCATAGCCTACAGGTTAACCGGCGATTATAAGGCGGCTCTTGAGAATCTAAACGAGGCGATACGCCTTAATCCCAGAGATGACGCCGCGTGGCTCTGTCGTGGCGACACTTATATGGACTTAAAAGATCCCGACAATGCAATTTCAAATTACAACGAAGTAATCCGTCTTGATCCGCTCTCCCATTCTGCATACAATAACAGGGGCGTAGCGTATAACAGAAAAGGCAACCGCGAGCAAGCTCTTACCGACTTAGACCACGCGATGGCAATTGATCCCGAAAATGAAACATCCAAACGCAACTACGAAAAATTATCAGCCAACGAAAAAATAGAATAACCCAAACTAATTTCTAATTGCTAATTACTCATTGCTAATTGCTCATTGTTAATTGCTAATTCCTTCGTTTAAAAATCTTCCCCGCTATCTCCAGCAATTTCTCCTTAGTATTCTGCGCCGGATCGTCAAGCACGGTTTCCAAAAGTTCGTCTAAAATTATTCCCATAGTCTTGCCGCTTTCAATACCGATTTCCATTAAATCTTTTCCCGAAATCGCCAAGTCTTTCAAAGTAAAAGCGTGTTTCTCCGCAAGGATTTTTTCCACTCTGTCCGCGAGCGCCGCGAGGTTAAGGGGCGCGATTTCTTTCCCGGCCAGGGCAAAAGCGTCCGCGCGGCGCAAACGGTACAGGTCTTCAAGGCTTGATTCGCCCACGCGCGCGATAAACCGGCGCACCGCGGCGTCCGACCATTCCTCCGTATAATGAAACATATGTTCCTTTACCAAATGGCAGACGCTGTCTATTACCTCGTTTGAAAACTTAAGCCGCCTTAGGATTTTTCGGCACATACTCGCGCCTATTTCCTCGTGACGGTAAAATTTCCAAACGCCGCTTTCGTCCATTTCGCGCACAGGCGGCTTGCCTATGTCGTGTAACAGCGACGCAAGGCGCAGTTCGTGAGTATAGCCGTTTGCGGCGGCGTAATCGCAGGCGAGAAGGGAATGATCCAGCACGTCAAAGTTATGGTAGCCTTTCTGCTCAACCCCGCGGCATTCGGCAAGTTCCTTTAAAAAAAGCTCCAAAAGCCCGGTCTTTTCCATGAGCAGAAAGGCGCGGGAGGGAACGGGAGAGGCGAGTATTTTGTCAATTTCGTCCCTAACCCGCTCCTGCGAAACTTTCGCGCTAATGTTAAGAGCGCCGTTAATCGCCTCCAATGTGTTTTTCTCTATCTCAAAGCCAAGCTGGGCGGCAAAGCGCACGGCGCGCAGGGGGCGCAGTCCGTCCTCCCCGAACCTGTCCGCCGCATTCCCCACACAGCGGATAATTTTTGCCTTTATGTCCTTTTCACCCCCAAAGGGATCTACAAGCTCGCCCACGGGAAGGCGCAGGGCAATGGCGTTCATGCAAAAATCGCGCCGCGAAAGGTCCTCTTCGATATTTGCGGAAAATTGAACCGTATCCGGCCTGCGCCCGTCCGAATAATCGCCTTCAAGCCTGAATGTGGTAACTTCGATACTTAGTTGTTTGTAAAGAACTGTAACAGTGCCGTGTTTTATGCCCGTTGGGATAACTTTCCCTTTAGCGCCTTTGACAATGGCTGTTACTTCTTCCGGCAGCGCGTCCGTAGCCAAATCCCAATCGTGGTTTTTTTTCCCCATCAGCATATCCCGCACCGCGCCGCCCACAAGGTACACCTGTTTCCCGTTGCTGTTGAAAATTGAGGCAATCTCTTTCAGTACCGGGTCAATGGCCTTTGTCAATTGAAAATCCTTTATCAAAAAAGTATACTGTATTAAGTTAATTATTTCATCTTTGTGTCCTTTGTGTGCTTTGTGCCTTTGTGCCTTTGTGCCTTTGTGTGATATTTTGGGGAGTTTTTTTTGTTAGGAATAGTTTTTACAGGCGGAGAAAGCCCGTCTTCAGGGATAATCCGACGCTTATTAATCGGTAAAGAAATACTTGTTGTGGCGGCAGACTCCGGATTGATTGCGGCGGAAGAATCAGGGTATAAGCCGGCTTTTGTAATCGGCGACATGGATTCGCTTGAAGACCAATCGCGTCTTTCCGCTTATCCGCCTGAGCGCGTTATCCGCTATCCGCATGACAAGGATTATACCGATACGGAACTGGCTTTTTCGTTTGCCATAGAAAAAGGCTGCGAGGATATTTGGCTGATAGGCGGCGGAGGCGGCAGGATAGACCATCTTTTTGCCATTCGCTCCCTTTTTGAAAGAGAGCGTTTCCCGCGCCGCTGGATAACGGACGCCGAAGATATTTATTGTATAGACTCAAAGGCAGAGCAAAACGAACTGTCCTTGAATCTTGAAAAAGGCGCGGCAGTTTCTGTTTTCCCGCTGGGCTCCACCCCATGGAAAGCCGCCGGCAAAGGCCTAAAATGGCCGCTTGACGCTCTCACTTGGGATCGCGGCTTCTTCGGCCTGAGCAATGTAGCGACGGATGGAAATTTTTCGGTAAAAGCCGAATTAGGTCGGTTTATGGTGATAACTTTTTTGGAGGAAAAATGTCAACAATAATTATGGACGGAAAAGCGCTTGGACAAAAAATCCGCGAGAGCGTAAAAATAAGAGCCGCGGCGGTGAAGGCAAAGTGTATTACGCCCTGTCTCGCTGTTGTGCTTGTCGGAGAAGATCCGGCGAGCCTTTCTTATGTCAATTCAAAAGAAAAAGCCTTAGCCGAAGCGGGAATGGAAAGCCGCGACATAAGGCTTCCGGAAACTACAGGCGAGGCGGAACTACTTTCCCTGATAGCCGAACTTAACAAAGATAAAAAAATACACGGCATTCTTGTTCAGTCTCCGGTGCCAAAACACATTGACGAGGAAAAAATAAACGCCGCCGTCGCTCCCGAAAAAGACGTGGATTGCTTTCATCCCGTTTCGGTTGGAAATTTGATATTGGACAGACCCGGATTTTTACCGTGTACGCCGCACGGCGTTCTTATGCTTTTAAGAGAATATAAAGTCCCCGTTTCCGGCGCGAATGTCGTGGTAGTGGGAAGATCAAACATAGTAGGGAAACCGCTCGCGAATCTTTTGATTCGCCGTGAATATAACGCGACCGTAACTGTCTGCCACACGGGCACAAAAGACCTTGCAAGCCATACTTTGCAAGCGGACATTTTAATAGCGGCGGCGGGAAAACCGGCGTTTATCAAACCGGAAATGGTAAAAGATGGGGTGGCAGTGATCGATGTGGGAATAAACCGCGTGCCGGATTCATCCGCCGCAAAAGGTTACCGTGTCTGCGGCGACGTTGATCCCGCCGTTATGCAAAAGGCCGCGTTTTTTTCGCCTGTGCCGGGCGGCGTCGGCCCCATGACTATCGCCATGCTTTTGCAAAATGTTGCCGAAGCGGCGGAAAAGATAGTGTAAAAAAATAATTTTTATACATATTTCTGTTCTTTTGTGTTATAATTATCCTGAAGAGAATGCGGAGTAGCAGGAGCGTATCATGCGTCTTCGGGATATAATAATAAATATATTCACATCCGGTAAAGCGCTTACTTATGAAAAATATAAAGAAGAAAAGGTACTTGAACACGGAATTTCCGATTATATACTTAAATACATCCTGTTGAATTTTATTCATATCTTCGGCTTTATAATGACAATATTTTTTGTTTTTCGAACTTTGGCTACGCGTTTGTACTTTGACACCTTTGCCTGTTCGTTTTTATCTGTTGTATTAATTGTGGATTTTTTTCTTTCGCGGACAAAAATTTCGCAGGTTGTGCCTTCTGTCATTTCTTCGATTTTTTTCGGCCTTTTCTGCGTTCTGGTTATTTGGAAAGGAGACGCCCAGGGCGCGGGTTTCCTTTTTATTTTTATTTATCCCATGTTAACGATAATACTCACCGGCATGATAAGGGGATTGATATTTTCAACCGTTCTTCTGGTTATTGTACTTGTCGAATTTTTTGTTCCCGGCGCGTCGCATTTTGTATATCCTATTGACGTGTCAATTCGTATGATTGCGGTATATATTCTGAATATCGGGACAACATTTGTTTTTGAAACAAGCAGAAAAAACAAAGATAAAACAAATAAAAAACTTATGGAGAAAATCAACGGAATAAATGAAAATCTGCACAATATTGTAGAGGAAAGAACAAGAAAAATTGTTAAGCTGCAGAATTCAATTCTAAAGACCATGTCTAATCTGGTTGAATACAGGGACTTTGTTACAGGTGAACATGTTGAACGAACGCAATACGGCGTGAGTCTTTTATTGGAAGAAATAAAAAAACAAAAAATTTTCGCGGAAATAATTGATAATTGGGATGATAGCTTGATATTACAATCCGTACAATTACATGATGTCGGTAAAATAGCAATCAGCGATCTTATATTAAACAAACCGGAAAAATTGACAGATGAAGAATATAATAAAATGAAAGAACACGCGATTTATGGATTTAAAATAATAGAGCGTATAGAGGCGGACTCCGGAGAAAGCGAGCTTTTAAATCACGCGAAAATTTTTGCGTTAACCCATCATGAAAAATGGGACGGAACAGGTTATCCCGGCAGATTATACGGCCGTAATATTCCGTTACAAGGCAGAATAATGGCCATAGCGGATGTTTACGACGCGCTGATATCTGAACGTCCGTATAAAAAAGCGTTCACCCGCGAAGAAGCCGTTAAAATAATAGTTGACGGAAAAGGGAAGCAATTTGATCCTGTGTTAATTGATTTGTTTATAAATATATACAATAAATTATAGAAGATTTAGGAAAAAAACGGATATTGAAAAAAGTCCGGTATTGTTCAACCGGAGTTGAACACGCCGTATTATTGGCGTATACTGGCTGTATGGACTACGAATCTGAAGAAATAGACAATATTCCCTCGACAGCAACAGTTTCTAAATTAGGCATTACCGCGGTTGTTTATATCGCTGGCGGCATATTTATTTTTATCTTGCAGGCTTTTTCAAAGTTAAGAGGGCTTGGCCTTGTCGCCGGAGCGGTTGTTTGCGTTATCGGCATTATTTCGCTTATGTCAAAAGATCCGTCAAATAAAAAAGCAGGCTCAATAATAACCGCCGCGGGCGTCCTGGTCCTTCTTTCCAAGATAAGGATCCCCTTTATCGCCCCTGTCTCCGCCACGCTCCTTTCCATAGGCGGAATCGGCCTCCTTGCAATGGGAATTATAAACGGAATAAAATTTTTAATTAGTCTAAAAAAGCGTTCGTAATTAATTATGAAATATTTTTTTGAAACCTACGGCTGTCAGATGAACGGCGCGGAATCGGCGGCGTTAACTCTCGCCTGCAAAGAACGCGGGTGGCAGGAAGCCGAAAACAGCGAAAGCGCCGACCTTGTTCTTCTCAATACCTGCTCTGTGCGGCTAACGGCGGAAAAACGCGCTTTTGGGCGTATCGCCCATTATGCCGGGCTTAAAAAGAAACATCGCCGCTTTACTCTTGTTGTCGCCGGCTGTATGGCTCAAAGGCTGGGCGAAAAATTAAAAGAAAAATATCCCGCTGTAGATTATGTGATGGGCACTTTTGCCCGCTCCCTCTTTCCTTTGATACTCCAGGCCGCGGAAAAAAGCGAAAAAGCCGCGCTTGATTTAACCGAAAACGCCGTTTTCTCTTTTTCAAATTCCCATCTTGAAGAAGGGCAGTTCCGCAGTTTCATTCCCATCATGCACGGCTGTAATAACTTCTGCTCTTACTGCATAGTTCCCTATGTGCGCGGCAGGGAAGTTTCCCGCGACCCGCTGAATATCGCGGAAGAAATGCGCCTTGTAGGGGAAAGGGGAGTGCGCGAGATTACCCTGCTTGGGCAGAATGTAAACAGTTATTTTTGGGAAAAGGACAAAATGAATTTTTCCGCCCTGTTAAAATTTATCGCGGATACAGCCGGAAAGAGCGGGATAAAATGGATACGCTTCCTTTCCGCCAACCCCGGGAATTTTTCGTCCGGGACGGTACGGGTCATGGCCGAAAATCCCGTCTTCTGCCGCCATCTGCACCTGCCCGTCCAGCATGGCTCAAATTCCGTCTTAAAAGCGATGAACCGAGGCTATACAAGGGAGCGTTATCTTGAGCTTGTCGGGGAAATCCGCGCCGCAATGCCGGGAATTACCCTGTCCACGGACATTTTGGCGGGTTTTCCGGGCGAAACAGAGGAAGATTTGGAACAGACCCTCCGGTTAATGGAAGAAGTTAAGTTTCTTTACGCTTATATGTACCATTTTAACCCAAGGGAGGGGACAAAGGCGTTTGATTTGCCCGGCAGGATAAGCGATGAGGTAAAGAGGGAAAGGCTTTCCCGGGTAATCGCCCTTCAAAAAAAACACACTTCCGAACTGCTAAAAAGCAGGATAGGCAGTAAAGAAACGGTATTAATAGAGGGAATTTCCAAAAAAAATGCCGATGAATTAATAACAAGGACAGAAAAAGACGAAATGGCGGTAGTTCCGGGGCCCGCTTCAATGATAGGCTCTTTTGCGGAAGTTACCCTTTCTGCCCTTAAAGGAAATACATTTATTTCGAAGGAGTTGAATTTATGCCCGGTCGTCTGATAATTTTTATTTTTATTCTTGCCATAATTCTTTTTTTTATAGGATTTAATCTTGATAATAAATGCGATATAGGATTTGGTTTTGCCAAATTAGAAAATATTCCCGTATTCTTTCCTATCTTTGTCTCGTTTGCTTTAGGTCTTTTATGTTCTTTGCCCTTTATTATTAAAAATAAAATAGGAAAAAAGCGGGATGAAACAACAAAAAACAATAAACCGGCCAAAGATGATTTTCCCGGCTCTGACGACGTCCCTTATATTAACAGTATCGAACCCGATGAAAAAATAAAACAGGACGCTATGTCGGCAAGGGAAAGATTTTTTGCCAAAAGGTCCGGAAAAAAATAATGAAAAAAACCGTTTTTCTTATATTGATGATAATTTCCGCCTGTGTGTTCGGGCGGCAAACAATTTTCGCTCAGACCGGCGTTTCGCTTGACGCTGAAATTAAAAACATGGAAAAGACCGTAAACAAGCAGGGCGTTACTCCCTCTCAGAAGCACGAAACCCTTGTCCGCCTCGCGCGTTTAAAACAATTATCCGGGGACATTGAAGGCGCGGCAAAAAACTGGTTTGAAGCCGCCGCCGCGGTTCCCGGCAATATAGACGACGACGCCCTCTTGGCCTGCGCCGGCTGTCTTGCCGCGATGGGCGAGTGGGACAGGGCAAGCGCCGCGCTTGAACCGCTAGTCTCAAAAATACAGCGCGCGCGTTTTCTGGACACCGCTATCAAGGCAATACAATCCGGCGACGAACTGCCTCTTGCCGCTCTTGCCGCCAACCCGCAGTTTTCCCAAATGAAAAGCGAAATTTACTTTATGCTCTGGAAAATATCGAAAGGGCAGGAGGCGGAAAGCTGGCGCGGAAAACTGATTGCGGAATTCCCGCAAAGCCCCGAAGGCCGCCTAGCCGCCGGAGAGTCATCGTCAGCAATAATTGTCCGTCCGACCCCATTCTGGCTTTTCGCGAGCGGCATGGATTCCCTGCCTCTTACGGCGGAAACTTACACGGTGAAGCAAAACACGGCGCAAAAATCCGCGCCGGCGGAAAGCGCGCCTGTTCAAAAGAGCGCGCAAGTTGTTGTGCAGACGAACCCGCCGCCTAAGACAAGCGCGCCCGCTCAAACTGCTGTTCCCGCCACGGGAACAAAACTGCAAACCGGCAAATACGGCATACAAGCCAACGCGGACAAGCAAATGGATAAATTAAGATTAGCGGGATTTACTCCCTTTATGGAAAAGCGCGATGAATACTGGTTTGTGATGGTTCCTGCGGGAACGGATCAGAGCCGGACAATTAGCGAACTGCGCAAGGCCGGTTTTGATTCATTTCCGGTGAAATAAAATACCAAGAATAAAATTTATTTTACAGATTATTTTCTCCTTTTTTAATATTTATTTATTAATAAATTATTATGGAGGAGTTAAAATGAACATCGACAATTGTGTTATCAAAAAGTATGAAAAAATGACGTTAAAAGAAATCGCTAAATCTCCGGTTTACGCGATTCAAGGTGTCAGCGAAAATGACGCGAAATTACTTAAAGAAGCCTTTAATGTAAAAACCGTCGCTGACTTCGCAAATCTGAAGTATGTGAAATGGGCGCAGGCTATCTGTACCCTTGCCGAAGGGGAAGCGTGATTGACAGCCCTGCCTGAAAAGGCGGGGTTTGTTGGGACACGCCCGGCGTCAGTCACTTTTTTCGATGTTTGGCACTCAGGCGTTCTTATACACACTGGAAAATGCCCGGTATCAGGCACCCGGTCATATTCGCCAAAAATCATATTAAATACCTCCGAGCTGTTTTCCTGCAAATATTTCTTCAGTATATTCTTCTCTTTACAATATTTTACAGCAAGAGTAACCGCTTCTTCAAGTACACACCCTGGCGTCAGTCACCGTAAAATCACGTCTGGAACTCCATACAATCAAAGATATTTGTGGTATAATATTCATGGAGGAAACAATGCCGGAGATAGCAAGGTTTTACGGAATGGTAATAAAAATGTTTTTTCGCAAAACAGAGCATAATCCGCCGCATATTCATGTTACTTATGGTGATTATGCCGGACTTATTGATTTGCAAAACGGAGAAATGATAGAAGGCGATTTGCCTATGAAGGCTTACCAGCTTGTAAAAGAATGGTTTCTTTTGCATAAAAATGAATTACATGATATGTGGAATAGTCAGCAGCTTAAAAAATTACCGCCGCTGGAGTAAATATGTTTCATAAAGTTGAGGCTGTTAAACCATTGCCGGATTTTCATCTGCACGTTACATTCCGTTCCGGTGAACAAAAGATATACAACATACATCCGTTAATTGAAAAATATGAGCCGTTTCAATCGTTCTTGATAACGCACAGACTTTTTGAGCAAGTTAAAATTGCGGGCGGCGGATATGGCATATACTGGAACGAAGATATAGATTTAAGCAGTGAAGAACTGTACATAAACGGTAAATAGGCGTCATAAATAGCAGATACGCCCCGGCGTCATAACCGCAAAATCGCGAAAATACAACTACCATTGTTTCGTCCATTCTGTAGTGCTGATTGATCTTGTATATAACCCCGGACCGCCGGTTACCCCCGCCGCCGTCGGAAAATACTTTTCGCGCAAATTGCCTGGGAACACATAATTATCGTTAGCGCCGGTAGTTGGCCATCCGTTTGATGTAATCGTCCCTTTAAATGTTACGCTGTTAAGGTCGTCGCAGCGGTAAAAAGCGTTATTCCCAATACTTTTAACATTGTTTCCTATTGTTACGCTGTTAAGTTTTTCGCATTCCTCAAAAGCCGAGTTTCCAATACTGTTAACATTATCCGGTATGGTTATGCTGATAAGACCCATGCAACCAGAAAAAGCGTTATCCCCAATACTATTAAATGAACTGCCGGAAAGATCAAGACTGACATATTTCTCCTCATTCTCTTTCAACATACTTCCGGCGGCACTTATTATTTCAGGGCTGGTAGAAACACCCAAATCGCTCACATTCAACGCAACAGGATAAGCAGTTTCGGGGGAATTGGTGTCTCGTTCGTTTAGCCATGTTCCCAAAGCCTCAATAGTTTTAAAAACATTAATTTCCAGCGTTCCCGCGAATAATCCATACGCCTCGTTCCGGTTGTTGTTTGGATCCGCCGTTACGTCAAAAGTTACGTTATATGAACCAATATTCAAAGGCTTGTCTGTTCTCTTTTCATACCTTGTGCCGTTTGTCCCTTCATAATAAACAGTTATATTTACCGAATACTTGTTGTCATTCGGTGTAACAATTACGTCGGAAATACTGTTTATGCTTAGAATAAACTGCGTTAGATAACTGAAATTAAAATCACTTGCGGTCGGAGTGACATTAATCGTCAATGTTCCCGCGAATAATCCGCGTATCGCGTTCCAGTCCTCAGATGCCGCCACATCAAAGGTTACCCGGTATGTGCCGGGATTAACCGGCGCGTTGGAAGTTTTTTTATATTCTGTGTTTTCTGAACCTTCGTAGTAGACGCTTATCTTTCCGACAGTTATTCCTTCCCGTGGGGTAACAGTCACCGCTTTTTGATTGCCGTCATATTCAACATTTTCCGCGCCTTTAATAATAAAGTTTCCATCCTCCGGAGTCGGCTTTTCATCCCACGCGGCATACAAAGTCATATCTCCTTCCGGTATATCGTTAAAGTCCCATATAAGGTTGTTTTTGGAATAATAATCATCATCTAAATAATAATACCAGCCGCCGAAGGAATATCCCGTTTTTACGGGAGCCCGCGGTTCTGAAATTTTTTCATTTTTAAAGAGAGTTTGAGGCGGAACATAACTGCCGCCGTTGCTGTCAAAGAAAATGGTCTTGGACTTCAATAATGAATCCATCAGCGGATTTGTACACGCGCAAATGGCAAGAGAAACTAAAGATATAAGAAACAAAGACCGCGTTTTCATGGCTTTTACAACCTTTAATTATAGTATATAGTAAAAAAAAGGAAAAAACCATGAAACAATATGCACAAATGAACGCTCAGGAATTGTCCGCGCTCCGGGACGAGCTTAACAAGGCTTTTACCATGCACTGCGAAAAAGGCAAAAAATTGAACATGACGCGCGGGGTTCCCTCAAACGAACAGTTGTCCCTCTGCAACGGGATGATGACTTGCCTTTCTGCCGGCGACTATACCGCTTCCAACGGGGCGGATTGCCGTAACTACGGCGGAATCGACGGCATCCCCGAAATAAAAAAAATATTCGCCGACCTTCTGGAATTAACCACGGACGAGGTTATCGTGGGCGGCAATTCTTCGCTTGCCCTTATGTTTGACAATGTAGCGGTTAACATGTCCCACGGCGTTAGGGACGGCAAACCCTGGCAGCAGCAGGGGCAGGTAAAATTCCTCTGTCCCTCTCCCGGCTACGACAGGCACTTTACCATTTGCAAATACTTCCATATAGATATGATTCCTGTCGCGATGAAAAATGACGGACCGGACATGGATGCCGTTGAAAAAGCGGTTTCTTCCGATCCCTTGATTAAGGGAATATGGTGCGTACCTAAGTATTCAAACCCGACGGGCATTGTCTATTCCGATGAAACGGTACGGCGCTTTTCCCGCTTAAAACCCGCCGCCGATGATTTCCGCATTTACTGGGACAACGCCTACGGTTTTCATGACCTTGGCAACAAGCCGAAAAAGCTCCTGAATGTCATACGTTTATGCGAAGAAGCCGGAAATCCGAATATGGCTTATGTGTTCGCGTCCTTTTCAAAGGTAAGTTTTGCCGGCGCTTCCGTGTCCTGCATGGCTTCCTCAAAATCAAACTGCGAATATATAAAACAGCGTCTGATTGCGCAAACTATCGGTCCCGATAAAATTAACCAGCTCAGACACGCCCGCTTTTTTAAAGACGCCGCCGGCGTTATGGCCCACATGGAAAAACACGCGGCTATTCTGCGCCCGCGTTTCAAACTGGTCAACGATACCCTGCGCCGCGAATTGGACGGGCTCGGCATAGCCGAATGGACGGAGCCTGAGGGCGGGTATTTTGTAAGTTTCGACGCGCCTGAGGGCTGCGCGAAAAAAATCGTTTCCCTCTGCGCGCAGGCGGGAGTCGCATTAACGCCCGCGGGCGCGACATTTCCGAACGGAAACGACCCGAAAGACAGAAATATCCGCATAGCGCCGACATGCCCGCCGCTTGCCGAACTCGGCGAAGCGCTGGAAATTTTCTGCACTGTGGTCAAACTTGCCGCCGTTGATAAATTATTGACATAAAACTAAATAAAATGATATAAATACAAACGGAGGATATATGGGTTACATAGATAATATTATTAGCGGTATCGAAAAGAGAGATGCCGGGCAGCCTGAATTTTTACAGGCGGCAAAGGAAGTCTTAGACTCGCTCAGGATCATTGTCGACAGAGACAATACCTATGAAAAAGCCGGGCTTCTTGAGAGGCTGGTGGAACCTGAACGCGCGATTATGTTCAGAGTCCCCTGGATAGACGATGCCGGAAAGGTACAGGTGAACCGCGGTTTCCGCGTTCAGTTCAGTTCCGCAATCGGCCCTTACAAGGGCGGTTTGCGTTTCCATCCTTCGGTTACTTTGAGCATTATCAAATTCCTTGGATTTGAACAAATATTCAAAAACTCGCTTACCGGCCTTCCCATGGGCGGCGGCAAGGGCGGTTCGGATTTTGACCCCAAAGGAAAGAGCGACAGCGAAGTTATGCATTTCTGCCAGTCATTCATGACGGAATTGTACCGCCATATAGGCCAGGACACCGACGTTCCCGCCGGCGACATAGGCGTAGGCGGCAGGGAAATCGGCTTTATGTACGGCCAGTACAAACGCATTGTAAACCGCTTTGAGGGCGTGCTTACCGGAAAAGGTCTTGGTTGGGGCGGAAGCCTTGCCAGAACCGAAGCCACAGGATACGGGCTTGTTTATTTGGTGGAAGAATACCTGAATAAAAAGGGAGACAGTTTTAAGGGCAAGAAAGTCGCCATATCGGGCAGCGGCAATGTCGCGATCTTTGCTGCGCAGAAAGCAATGGCCCTTGGAGCGACGGTCGTCAGCATGTCGGACAGCAACGGTTTTATCTGTCACGAAAAAGGCATTAACCTTGATACGATAAAAGACCTTAAGATAGTAAAAAGAGAAAGGCTTACCAAGTACGGCGAAATCCATAAAGACGCGGTTTACACCGATGTCTCAGGCGGCAGAGTATGGAACATTAAATGCGATATCGCGCTGCCTTGCGCCACCCAGAACGAGCTTCTGCTTGAAGACGCGAAGAAACTTGCCGAGAACGGCTGTAAGGTCGTCGCCGAAGGCGCGAATATGCCCACGACTCTTGACGCCACCGAGTACCTGCTCAGCAAGGGCATAGCGTTCTTCCCGGGCAAAGCCGCCAACGCCGGCGGCGTCGCGACATCGGGGCTTGAAATGTCCCAGAACAGCGCGCGCCTTTCCTGGTCATTCGAAGAAGTAGACGCCAAACTGAAAAACATCATGGTCAACATTTTCCACAGCATAGACGACGCTTCCAAAGAATACGGAAAACCGAACAACTTCGTAGTGGGCGCCAACATAGCCGGCTTCCTCAAAGTCGCCGGAGCCATGCTGGATCAGGGAGTTTAATTTTCCATAGGAGAAAGCATAATCGGCGGTTCCATGGTGTTTTGTATTCCTGTGGTGCCTAACCGCACGCGGGATAAGATAAGCGCGGAATTGCCGATTGCTTCAACTTTATAAACCATGCGGCCTTCATGGGCTTCGTTTACCGCGTCGTCGGGACGGAGTTCCAGAAGGTCGTTTTCATCTACCTTGTAAAAGACATACTTTCCGTTTTTTGCGGTATTCCCCGTTGTAAGCGTGTACGCTCCGGAATCGTAAAAACGCAGTTTTCCCATAGAACTGTCATAAAGCGCGTTTATTGACGACTTAATCGACGATTTGGGCTTTTCCGTTTTCACGGCCCCGGCGCGCCTGTAGGTTCCGTCCCAAGCCGTGTTTACTATGATTTTCAATCTAACGTCTTCAAACACCCTCAATTTAATGCTGTCTATGGATTCCAGTTCTATGTCAATAAAACGCAGTAAGGTGGTTATCGAAATATTCTGGCTTCTTATGTAAAGTCCGTAACGGGTCGGCGTGGAATGCTGCCATTGAAATACCTGCTGGGCCTCGTCGCCGACAAAGATAATTTCCCTGCTTACGGGGTCAAAAAAGATATACTGCTTTGTTTCTATAGTGCCGCTCGGGTTTACATAATACCAAAGGTCGTGCGTAAAGTTTTCAAAAACCCCCGGGGCGCCGCTTAAAATTTCCCGCACCCTCCGCTGTTCTATTTGAACGCCGGGTATTCTTGAAACATTGGATCTTTCATATTGATTTGTGGACGTACTGTAAGAATAGATAGTTTCAAGCTGGTCCATGATATTGGCTGAGGAGTTGTCATGGCCGTAAGCGGCAATGTTAAAACTTTGTCCGTTTGTAATGCCCTGCTGGTACGCCTGGGAACGGGTAGTTTCCTGAATGACTATGGAACCGTCAATCTGCAATTCCGCTATTTTTTTGTAGGGCTGTTCCCTTGACAAAGAACTGTTCCGCCTGAAAATGGTCATTGTGTGTTCATATTTATTGTTCATTCCGGTAATAATGACGCAGTTGTTCCTGTCCCCGATTAAATCCTGCATGAAAAGCGATATGGTTTCCGAACGCGTCGAGGAAGTGGGGGCGTCCCATCTTCTTTTGTATTTCCTGCTATGTTCGTCGTAGCCGATACAGGCAATGTAAAGCGGCTTTGCCGCGTCGTGGACATAACGGTAAACCACAAACTGCTCTTCCGTAATGCCTTCTTCGCTGTCCAGATTTAATACCGCGATTACCACTTCCCCGTTGTCCATGGGGATTTTTGTGGTTATGCTTTCATCCCTTCCGGTTTGATGAGCCGCCTGCGCCCCCTGAAAAGAAGCGGCCTCGCGCGGCATGATGATCCGGGTATTTAAATCTTCCTCTTTATTAGGATACAGAACTTTTTTCCATATCCCGGTGGCAAGGACAACTATAAGCAGGACGCAGGCGGCAGCGACGACTATGTATACTTTCTTCATCTTCCGGTTTTCAGGAGCCGTAGAAACCGGCGGCGGCTTTCTTTACTTTTTCGTCCAGGTTTAACCCCACAACAATTGCCCGCCACTTTGGAAATTCCTCAACCCGGGAATAACGCATAAGCCCGGCCTGAGGCCCGGAAAGCAATGACGAAAGCGCTGAGGGAGACGCGCTGATTAATAAAGTGTAGCAAAGGCCTGAACTCGGCCGGGAGGCGGCGTCCCTTAAAGCGCCTGAAAAATCCGGATTTGCCCCCGAGCCTGAAATGTCCCGGATGCTCTTTTTTACGGCGTCCCTGTCGGTATTGCCGCTTATCTTACCCGTATAAATGACCTTTGCCGACGTTCCCGTACTCCAGATTGTAATCCTGTCCCCGTCTACAAGAAGCTGGTCAAGGCGGTTAATAATCCACGTTGAGATTTCTTCTTTTGAGTCCGAAAAACCCGCCGAGCCGTCTATTATCAGGTTTATGTTAATTGAAGGCCGTGCGGTGTCCGCGTATACCGGAGAAAGACAGCAAAATACTGTCAAAACCAGTAATAATTGGTAAATTCTTCTATAGTTCATAATAAGGATTATATCATATTCCCGAACAAAAGGCTATATATTTAATTCATAAAAGGCTTTACATTTATCTAAAATGTATTGTATTATGATATTGTTGCAGTTAAAATCTTAATTTTTAAGGAGAGTAATTATGGGATCGATTGATCTACCCAAAAGCCCGAATGTATTTCATCCGGAAAAACCGAGTGCGGTTGGTTCACGCAATTCATTAGCCCAGGAATACCGTGATCAACAAGCAGAAGTAAATTTGTTATTGGAGGAAGAAACCAATAAGGTTATCCACCACCTGACAGCTAAGCTGCCCAAGGATGTTCTTGAACGCCTTGACGTAATGGGCAGTCTGAAAGAAAAACTTTACAATTACTTCAACCAGAACTACCAGAACATGTTCAACCGTTACATGGTAACGAGCGAAGATGAAATGGTAAAGAAAGTCAGAAACTTTATCGACAAAGAAGAAACAAAGGTACTGACCCGTTACACGCCTAAAGAAATTGCGGACTTGCTGGACGCCGTCGGCGGCGCGGACAAGTTCAACACAGGCGAAGTTGAAAAATCCGTAGTTAATATGTACGGCCATTTGCAGGGACATATTCAGCGCGGCGTCAACGAACTTGAAACCCACACGAACAGCATCCTCCGTCAGAAGACCGATACCGGCGCCTTTGTCCGCGGTGAAAACGCCTACTCAATCGTAAAGTGCGCTTTCAAGGACAACCAGATAAAGCCCAAAACCGTTACCGACGTAAAGCTTTCGGTCAACATTCTGGACGCCGAACTTATCAGCCCTATCTTCCATTATCAGGTTACCGTTAATTACCTTATCAAAGACCTTATCGCCAAACACATCATAGACAGCATCGATAAAATCATTGAGCAGGTCAAAGATGAAAGAATCGACAAAGGCCAGGAAGAACTTTCGGACAGCGAAGTAATCTTCGCCAAATTGAACAGGATTGAGCAGTTTACCGACGATAATTCCGAAGAAGCCAAATCCAAACGCTATTCCATTCTGGCAAAAGCGCTCATGGACAGGATTTCCGACCTCCGCGCCGAAATTGATCCCGAATCCTTTGACGCCCTCAATGTCCGCGAGAACATCAAAAAGATCATCGACATGGAAAATATCCGTAACCGCGGGTTCAACACGGCGATCAACTCAATCACCTCAATTCTGGACACGTCCAAGATGGGGTATCAGTACATCGAAAACCTCAAGAACGGAAGGGAAGTCATTATCCGCGAATACGAGGATACGGACATCGCCAACCTGCCGGACGAGCGCTATCAGATCAAGATGCGCTATTTTGACAACGCCCAGCTTATCGAAGACCGCAAAGCCTTCGACGTAATGATGAAGAGTTTTGAGACCGAAGTTCAGCATCTTTGGGACGTTCTGGAAGTTATTTACCAGGATTCCAAGAGCTTCTTCAGGATTACCGATTTCCAGGATCTCGCGAAGAAAAACAAGAGCAGAATCAGAAAGGTTCTCAAAGAAAAATCAGGCGAGCCTCTTTACGAAGATATCGCCAAGGTATGGGACGAGATTTCTTTTGTTAAACCCGCCGATACCGAAGTTGAAAAATCAAACCGCACGTACGTCTGGGAAAAAGACCGCATTCGCACCAGAATTATCAGGATGCGCGACAAGATGAAGAGAATGTACGACTTCCTGTACCCCATCGAAAGGCGCGTTATGGAAGAAAGGCTTGCGTGGCTTGAAAGGGAATATTTCAGGTTTGACTACATGATTAATCCCTACCACCTGCAGCCGGGTCTCTTGCTTGACGTTGATATTACGTCAATTAAGAGGAAGAAAGTCACATTGGACGCAATGGCAAACGTGCTCAACGAGTTCCTCCACGGCGTTTCCAAGGGCTTCTCCGACGCGGCGTTCGCCTCGTTCAGCCGCAGAAGGTCAACGGTACGCGAAGACATTAACCAGTCTTTCAGCGCCCCCGCTGCTGAAGAAGAGCCCGCTGTAGCTTCAGCCGCTCCCAAGCCGAGGGCAATTGCCGCTCCCGGCAGAGCAGCAGCTCCCGCGCCCAAGAAGAAAGGCGTTGTAGATTCAAAGGCAAAGAAAAGGCCGGCACGCGGCGGATCCCAGCTTTCGGAAATATAATGTAATGTAACTTGCAATGCGCATAAAATGCCCCCGAACAAAGTATCGGCTTCTTCGGGGGCGTTTTTATGTCAGAAAATCATAAGGAGTTTTTATGGCGGAAAATTATAATCTTGACGTGCTTTCTTCCCGTGATGGTTTTAACACCGCGGTAAGATATATTAAAAATACAGTTGGAATAGCCTCCAGCGCCGGGTCGGACAACCTTGGCGATATTCTTTTCAAATTAGACGATGAAGACATGACAAGCGCGAAGATAGGCCTGCTTTTAAGAATGCTGCTTGTTGACAAACTTGGTTACAGGACCGCGTCGACAAATCTCAGCTCGGCGGTAAACAATCTTTCGCAGGTCGCGAAGGAATTTTCAAAGTGGAACGGAGTCGATCTTGTCGCCGCTTACCATCATCCGGAACTTGGGCTTTTAATCGCGAATCCCAAGAACGCCGACGAATTGGCGGATTTCGGCGAACTTCGCAAATATGAGTTATTGGCGATTTACGCCGGTTACTACGGAAGCGAAACCGACGAAAACTGCGAGAAGGCCGCGGAACTTGCCCTTAAGGTATTTGAAGGCTCCAAGGTAAAAGTTCCGCCCGCGCTGGCAAGGGGCAAATACGCCGCAAAAAAAGTCAGCAAGCCCAAAAAAGCGGCGCCGCCGCCTAAACCGGTAAAAGTTAAAGCCGCTTCGTCAAAAACTCAAACCAAACGCGCCGCGCCCGTAGTTGTTCAGGCGGCTCCGGAGGTTAAACCGTCGGGCGGGCCCATGAAGATGACTCCGCGGTACGCGGTTATCGTTCAAAACGAGCTTTTTCATAACGGAAATGTGGAAGCATGGAAACGGATTATCGCAAGCTATTCGGCAAAACATCCGGACTTGCAGGTTTATATTTATTATGAAAAAGAAAGGATTTTGGACATCAATTCGCTGTTCAAATGGGGCAAGGTAAAACATGGCAGCGCCATTGAATTTGCCGTAGCCGGAAATAATATTCAGGACGTGGCAAAACTGCAGCGTTACCTGACACAGGGAGCCAGCCATATGTTTGAGGCATTCCTGCATGGGCCGGTAAACACCGTGCTTAAATTGTTTTAACGGGGAAATTATATGGATTCAAGAATACATTTTTTTAGCCAGAATATTTCGATTCCTTCAAAAGTCAGTTCGAATTTATTAGGCATACGCGGAAGGCAGGCGAATGAATTTGCCGAATTGGCATTTCCCATTCTGCCCGGAATAATTCTTGACACCGAAATCGCTTCGGATATCGACGTCAAGAAAATAAAGAAAGAAATAAGCGAGCTTTTGGGCAAATGCGCAAAACTTGTCGCCAAGACTTATGGGGATCCGAAGAACCCCATGCTCTTAAAGGTGGTTATTTCTTCCAACCTCGCTATTACAAATTACCCGACTCTGCATAACTTCGGCCTTGTAAACCCCACTATAGACGGTTTCGCAAAATGGGTAGGAGAGGATTTTGCCGCCAGCGAAGTATTGTTCCTGATTAACGGCATGATGGCGATTCAGGAGCGCATCAAAGAACTGGAAGGCAAGACCAAAGAGAAGGAAGATATTTCGGGAAAGATTAAGATCATCAAACGCCTGCTTGGCATTAAAGGGCCGTCAAACGAACTGCACGGCAAGGAAGAAAAAACGCCCGAACCCAAGAAAAAAACCGCCAAGGAATACATGGACGAGTACGGCAAGTATTTCCCCAAGGGCTTTTTTGACGACGCCGAAGGCCAGCTTCTTATTACGCTAAGCGAAATATCCAGAATGTTAAGCATGGACGAGCAGAACGATAATGACACGGCGATTATGATACAGCCCATGGTATACGGCAATTACGGCAAAGATTCCTGCGCCGGCGGTTTTTACAGCCGCAATGTGGTTACAGGCGAAAAGAAGCTTCAGGGCAGTTTTTTCAGGAATAAATTTAACGAGATTGGCGCGGAAGGCCACGAGATCAATAAAATAGACGCTGTGTACCTTAAACAGATGGAAAAAATCGCGTGGACTCTGGAAGACAAATTTAAGGAAATCCGCTATGTCCGCTTTACGGTGGAAAACGGAAAACTTTGGCTTATAGAGCAAAGGCTGGTAGACCAAAAATCAACGCAGGCGGACCTTAAGCTTTTGCTGGATCTTCAAAAACGCAAAATCGTGGACGAAGCCTATGTAATCAAGGCGATTGATCCCATAAGGCTTAATGAAATTCTCCATCCCGTAATTAATATGTCCAGCGTAAAAGCGCAAAAATCGTGGAAGGGCGGCATTGCCGGCGCTCCGGGCGCGGCCATAGGGCAGGTTTACTTCAGCACCGACTCGCTTCTGGAAGCTAAGAAACAGGCGGCGCAAAAAGGAAAAGACGGCCGTTTTATTTTGGTGGTTGAATCTTCATTCGCGGAAGACGTTAAGGCTATTGAGGTAAGCACGGGCGTATTGACAGCCGAAGGCGGCTATTCCGCCCACGCGTCCGTAGTGGCCCGCCAGTACGGAAAAGTGTCCCTTGTTTCGCCTGAATTAAAAATAAAGGGCAATAAAGCCAGTCTGGGGGGAGATTTCAATTTTTCCGAAGGCGACTATATTACCATTAATGTGCCGTTCTACGGCGAATCTACGGTGTACGAAGGCGTAACTGAATTAATCGAGCCCAATCCGAAAGAATCAGGGCTGCTGGACTTTATCGCGCTTTCAAAGAAATTTATAAAAAAATTCCATATACGCTGTAACGCCGACACCCCGCGGGACGCGGCTCTCGCTTTAAGTTTCGGCGCGGACGGCTTAGGTCTTTGCCGTACCGAACACATGTTCTTCAAGGAAGACCGCATCAACGTATTCAGGGACATGCTGCTTTCCGACGACACCAAGGAACGCCAGAAATATCTGGACAAGCTTGAGGTTATGCAAAGGGAAGACTTCTACAGCATCATGAAAGTGATGGCGGGCAAGGAAGTGACAATCCGCCTTTTGGATTCGCCGCTTCATGAATTTATGCCCCACAACACCGACGAGCTTAACTCTTATGTAAGCCATGCTTCCCAGGGCGGCAAATCAAAACTGACCAAAGCGGACATTACCGCCCGCATCGACGCTCTGCATGAGTTTAACCCTATGCTCGGCCACCGCGGCTGCCGTATCGCTGTCTCCTATCCGGAGATATACGCGATGCAGGTAAGGGCGATCTTCAAAGCCGCTTACAAACTGCGCTCGGAAAAAATTGACGCCCGGCCGGAAATTATGGTTCCCATAGTCATGAATGTCTCGGAATTAAAACTTATCGCTTACGGCAAAAAAATCGAGGGCTCAAACTATCTTGGCATTGTCGATATTGAGGAAGCGTTAAGAAAAGAATTAAAGGCAAAAGAGGTGGACTACAAAATCGGCACCATGATTGAATTGCCGGCGGCGGCTCTTGGCGCCGGAGAAATCGCGAGGTACGGGCGTTTCTTCAGTTTCGGAACAAACGACTTAACGCAGACCACATTGGGCATCTCAAGGGACGATTTTACCGCGTTTATGCCGGACTACACCCTGTTTGACCTTATCAACGGCAACCCGTTCAGCACTCTGGACACGAGGGTAAAGGAACTGATTACAATAGCGACGGACCGCGGGCGCATAACCCGCCCCGACCTTGTCTGCGGCCTGTGCGGCGAGCATGGCGCGAATCCCGCCAACGTGCGCTTCTGCATGGAAGCCGGTTTGAATTATGTTTCCTGTTCCCCGTACTCCGTCCCTATAGCCCTGCTTGCGGTAGCCCAGGCGGAAATTGAAAAGTTACAGGCTAAAAAAGAATAAGCTGTTTTAGAGAAATAAAAAAGGCTGCCAACCGGCAGCCTTTTTTTTGTCCTTCTCAAAAATTATTGGTATACGCCATTAAAACAGCGTATACCATTACGATAAGCGACATTAAAACGTCGCTTATCTATTGATACTGGCCGTCAGGACCCATGGTTTTCTTAACCGTGTTTGCTATTAATTGGGCGGCTTTTTTCGCGTCCATCTGAGGAACTTTGCGCTGCCTGTTAAGCGTCTCTTCAAAGAAATGGGCAAGAGTATTGTAAACAGCAGGCAATTGGTAGAACACTACCGAGAAATTAATACTGGTAGGTTTAAGAATGGTAAACGAGCCGAAAAGCTCATTTGGTTCTTTGGCTACCATAATCCTTGTCTGGTTATGAGCGATAATAATTTCTACTTCGCTTTCACGTTTTGGAATTGACTCTCCCTGCGGCCTGCTGACAGGCTCTATGAATTTTTTCTCGTATGTGTCGTTTTCTACCAGCACATAGAGTTTTTTTCCGCCGGTAACAAATTGAAGCCCTGATTCTGTCGGGAAGATTTCTTTAACGCCGGCATAAGATACAATTTCGAAAATTGAATAGGCGTTTTTATCGTTGAAAAACGAAGAAACTATGTACCCGTTTACAAAGGGAAGTTTTCCCTGCGCGAAAGCGTCAAACAGGTTGCGGTATGGCACGCCGTCAGAAGCGTCAACTGGTTTTTTAACAGCAGGTTTCGCAGCTACTTTAGTAGCAGGTTTCTTTACGGCCGGTTTAGCAATTGCTTTAACGGCTGCTTTAGCCGCCGGTTTTTTAGCCGCTGCTTTTTTGACAGCCGGCTTCTTGGCCGCGGTTTTCTTAGCCGCCGGTTTTTTTACCGCTTTTTTAGCCGCCGGCTTTTTAGCCGCGGTTTTCTTAGCCGCCGGTTTTTTCTTAGCCGCCGGTTTTTTTATTGTAGCCATATATCCCTCCATTTGAATATCTTGATAAACAAATTATAACTATTATTTGCAAATCTGGCAACTGAATTATTTTGCCCGCGATAAAGTTACGGCGCAAGTTGTAACGATGTCTTCTACAGACGCGCCTCTTGACAAGTCGCTGATTGGTTTCGCGAACCCCTGAAGGAAAGGACCGAAGGCCTGAGCCTTGCCTAAGCGCTGTACCAGTTTGTAGCCTATATTGCCGGCGTCCAAATTCGGGAAAACCAGAACGTTTACTTTTCCGCGTACGGGGCTGCCGGGCGCTTTTTTATCCGTTACCGAAGGAACCAGCGCCGCGTCGGCCTGTAATTCGCCGTCAAAAACAAAATTCAAGTTTTTGGTTTTTAGTATGTCCACCGCGGCTTTAACCTTTGTCACGTCGTCGTGCTTGGCGGAATCCTTGGTTGAAAATGACAAGAGGGCGGCTACAGGTTCCGCGTCTAAAAATTCCCTGCAGGACTGGCTTGCGCTTTCTGCAATGTCCGCCAACTGGGCGGGCGTAGGATTGGGAACCACGGCGCAGTCGGAGAATATCATCGCTCCGTCCGTTCCGTACTGTGGATCCAGATCCGTCATGACAAAGCATGAGGAGGCGGTCTTTAAGCCGGGCAAAGTCCCGATTATAGCCAAACCCGCCCTAAGTATGTCGGCTGTCGGCTTATCGGCCCCGCCGACCATAGCGTCCGCGTCATCCAAGTGTACCATCATAGCGCCCCAGCGCATTGTATCGGTAATATCAATTCTCGCCTGTTCCTTGGTCATTCCCTTATGTTTGCGTAATTCATAAAAAACATCGGCGTATTTGCCCAGATTGGAATCGGCTCCGGGAGATATCATTTGAATCCCTTTTAAGTCTACCCCTTCTTTTTGCGCGACAGCCTGAATGTCCGCTATCTTTCCCAAAAGGGTAACGCTTCCCGCAATTCTTTCATCCAGCACTATCCTTGCGGCCCTAACGACACGAGGTTCTGTACCTTCCGGTAAAACCAGCCTTTTACACGCGGAAACCGCGCGTTCTTTCATTTTTATTACAAAATTCATGCTTTTTCTCCATTAAATAATTTTATTAATAATAAGAATAAACCAGTTTTTAAGATTTAGCAAGTATAATAAAGGCATAATGCTGGCATAATGCATAAAGCCGGTATTCACAATTTTTAATTATTTTGTTATAATATTAGGTATATGACTGATGTTTATAATGACTTTATGGAAGACGCCGAATTTGACACGATTTTGTCTTCCGACATAGATTTTTCCGGGTCTCTGCATTTTGACAAGCCATTTTTGATAAGGGGCAAGGTTTTTGGGGAAATTAACGCGACAGGCATCCTGGTAATTGATGAGAACGCGGTTGTAAACGCCAATATCCACGCCCAGCGCGTATTAATACGAGGGCAGGTTAAGGGCGATGTTACCGCTCTGGAAAAAGTTGAGGTTACCGTAACGGGAAAATTGTCCGGCAACGTGACATCGCCTGAAATTTTTATGGAAACAGGCTGTGTTTTTAACGGCCGCTGTACCATGATAGGGAAGAATCCGTTATGAAAACCCTGTTAAAGCGTTTTCTTTTATTCATTTTCCTTTTATGTTTGTCTTTTACCGCTTATTCTCAAAACCGCCCGCCGGACGCGCTCGCGGAATACAGGGCCGGCAACTATGAACGCGCAATTCAAATATGCCGCGCCGAAATTGATGATAATCCTGCTAATTTGGAATCGCATGTGGTAATTTGCTGGAGCTTAATCCGCCTGAACCGCACTGAAGAAGCCTTGCGTTTTGCCACTTCAGGCAGAGCCTTATCCCGCTTTGACGTAAGGCTTATTGAAATATTGGGTGAAATTTATTATCAACAGGGCAAGAACAACGAGGCTTTAAAGTATTTTCAGGAATACGCAAGCCTTGCCGGTCCGGAAGGCCAGCGGATTGACATGGTTTATTATTACATGGGAGAGATATATATCAAACAGGGAAGATTCCGCCATGCCGATATCGCGCTTTCCACCGCTGTTCACTTTGTTCCCGGCAATGCTGCGTGGTGGGTCAGACTTGCATACGCGCGTGAAAACGCCGTCGATCTAAGCAGCGCGATAGAAGCTTATGAAAGAGCGCTTTCCCTTGACCCCAAATTGAATGACGCCCAGCGCGGATTGGACCGCATCAGGCGGTCAACAACAGGCGCCCAATAAGCTGTGTTTTCCGTATTAATTCAAACGCTTGGCTGTAAGTTAAATCAACTTGAAAGCGAAGCTATTACCGAAGCGTTTGACAAATCGAATTTTACCCTGTATAAGCCTTCGCTCGGCACGTTTCCGTCTGTAATAGTAATCAATACCTGCACTGTCACATCAAAAGCCGATCAAAAAGCAAGGCGCGTTATCCGAAAAGCGCTGAGGGATTATCCTGAATCCCGCGTCTTTGTAACCGGATGTTACGCACAGTTAAATAAAGAAGATTTACTGAAATTGGAATCAGACGGCGGGCGGCGGCTTTTTGTAATAGATAAAGAGGATATTTTAAAATTACCTCAGTATTTTTTTGATTCAATGAGCAATGAGCAGTTAGCAATTAGCAATGAACATAAGCAGGAAAACAGGTTAGATGTTTTTCAGTTTAATCCTGCGCGGTTTTCTGTTCATACGCGGGGGTTTTTGAAAATACAGGACGGGTGCGACAAGCATTGTACTTATTGCAGAATCCGCCTTGCGCGGGGGCGGAGTGTCAGCCTTGACGCAAAGACTGTTTTGGAACGCCTGCGTATACTTGAGGAAAATCACGCTGAAGCGGTGCTTACGGGCGTAAACATTTGCCAGTACCGCGATGAAAAGGACGTTCCTTGCCTTGCGCGGCTTCTGGAATATTTGCTTTCCGGAACGGAAAAAATAGCCTTGCGTTTATCCAGTCTCGCGCCGGAAAGCATAGACGGGGATCTCGCGAAAGTTCTGTCTCATAAACGGATACGCCCTCATTTCCATCTGTCGATTCAATCGGGCAGTAAAAAGATCCTTGAAAAAATGGGGCGAAATTACAGCGCCAAAACGACAGAAGACGCCGCCGCCCTTCTTCGCCGCGCAAAGGACGATCCGTTTTTAGCCTGCGATATTATTACAGGTTTTCCGGGTGAGACGGAATCGGAGTTTAAGGAAACTTACGAACTGTGCAAAAAAACAGGTTTTGCGTGGATTCATGTTTTTCCCTTTTCCAAAAGACCCGGTACTCCCGCCTGGTCGTTCCCGCAAACAATAAGCGAAAAAACAACCACAGAACGCGTCCGTCTTTTTACGGATTTGGCAAAGCGGGGAAGGGCGGACTATATAAACCGCTGGCTTGGCCGGGAAACTGATGTCTTGGTTGAAAAAGGCGGCGGACAAGATTGTCACGGAATATCAGAAAACTACCTAAAATTGTTAATTCAATACAATGGAGAAAAAGCTCCTCCTCCCGGCTCAATTTTACGGTGTAAACTGGGCGCTGAAAAAACAGGCGATTTTGACGCCGTTGGAAAAGAAATAAATTTTTCATAAATTCTCTTGACAAGGCGCCGAAAAAGAGATAGATTAAAAGAGTAGAGAAACCGAGCCTGAAGGGCGGTTCATAAAAAAACTTCAGAGAGAATTCTTTGAAAAGCGCGCGCCGAAAAGTGCGGAAAGGTAAGGCAAAAGCGGCGTAAATCCAAGCGCAAAAAACACGAAAAAAGAGAAAACATTTTTGCGAAAAGTACTTGACAAAGTACGCGGGAATGTAGTAATTTCTAAAAACTTGC
>Ga0268262_10001764_pt1 | contig 26090 bp, 21 predicted proteins | sample TergutNc150P3_FD_190354 | JGI IMG/M metagenome (GOLD analysis project Ga0268262, IMG submission 190354) | Nasutitermes corniger P3 segment gut microbial community from laboratory colony in Florida, USA - Nc150 P3 (SPAdes) (version 2) | ecosystem: Host-associated > Arthropoda: Insects >... | reverse complement strand
CCGCCGTTGACGTAAAGTTAGGCGAATATATTACTCTTCATATGCGTACTTTGGAAAGCGTTTGCGTTAATGAATTGGGAGAGGACCTGTCCGAATCCGCGGGGACCGACTCCTGCCCTACCGCTCGCGATTTATGGATTCCGGGTTCCGCGACAAAGTGGCTGCATAAAACAGATATCGTGTATTTACAGGACGCGAACGGCGTGATTCTGGACGCGGTCATCTTGAATGAAACTCCCGCTGAAAAGTGGAGTCGGGGACATTTCGCGGAAATAGTAGAAGATCTATATAACAGGGGAGCGTGGAAATCCGATAACGGACAACCGCCGGGACCTTTTGACGCCGTTGATACTTCGTCGGTAAAATCATCCGCTACCAAAAGCATTAGCAGATACGAAGGGAAAGAAAATACCCGCACCGCAAAAGACTGGTATATAACCGATTCAAATAAAGCGTCGCCGGGACTGCCGAATAAGTAATAGTGGGAAGTGAGAAGTTAGAAGAGAGAAGTGTCTCTGTCCGCAATCTCAGCGTGGTTTCTTGCCTTTTGCCTGTCGCGCTTCTCACTTCTCACTTTCCTTACTTAACTTGCCGCGAGTAATTCGTTCATTATCTCAATACCCTGCTCCAGTTCGCCGTCCGTTATCGTGTACGGAGGCAGTAAGCGCAAGGTATTTGTTCCGGCGGACAGCAATAAAAGACCGTTTTGCTGTTTCGCGAAATCGGCTCTCGCTATTCCCGCTTTTAAAAACAACCATGAACTGCTCTCAATATCAAGCCCCAACATCAGTCCCCTGCCCCGTACCTCTTTAACCTTAGGGTTATGCTTAAACGCGTTCATCAGTATTTCACCTTTTCTTGTTATTTCAGCAAGGAAGCTTGAATCATTCACCGTCTTTAACACGACAATTCCAGCCGCCGCGGCGATAGGATTTCCGCCGAACGTACTGCCGTGATCGCCTTCCGTAAAGACGGCGTATGTTTTTTCTCCGGCCAATACCGCGCCCGCGGGAATTCCCCCCGCAAGACCTTTCGCCAGCGTTACAATATCGGCTTTAATAGGATTGCCGCTTTTATCCTTGTACTGTTCAAACGCAAGGAAGGTTCCCGTCCTTCCAAGTCCGCACTGGATTTCGTCAAACATAAGAAGTATATCCCTCCGCGCGCATAAATCCGCGGCGGCGGCGATAAATTCCCGCGATTGCGGAACTATTCCGTTCTCGCCTTGTACGGCTTCAATTAAAAGTCCCGCGACGGTGTTTTTATCCAGTGTTTTTTCCAGTATATCAATGTCGCCGCACGGTATATGGATAAAACCCTCCGTAAAGGGGCCGAAGTCCTTGTGGAATTTTTCCTGCCCGGTAGCGGATAAAGTCGTAATCGTCCTTCCGTGAAAACTTCCCTTTAACGTTACAATGGTATGCCTTCCCGGCCCGTATTTCACAAGCGAATATTTTCTCGCCAGCTTGCACGCCCCCTCGTTGGCTTCCGCCCCTGAATTGCATAGAAAAACTTTTTTCATTCCCGCGGGAGAGGCGGCTTGCGTAAGTTTCTCGGCGAAATCCACGCTTGTATCGCTTTGAAAATAATTGCACACATGAAAAAATTTCCCCGCCTGTTCGGTAACGGCCCTTACAAGCGGCGGATAATTATGCCCAAGAATGTTTACGGCTATCCCGGAACTGAAATCCAAATATTTTTTTCCGTCTATATCAAAAAGCCATGAACCTTCGCCCCTCGCGAAAGTTACGGGCAGCCTGTGGTATGTATTCATAAAAACGCTATTCATTCATTTCTCCTTAATAAATAAAAATGCGCAAAAGAAGAGAAATATTTTTTAACAACAATTATATTGCTAATTCTTAATTTAATTTCTCATTCGTTTGTCAATCTCGGTAACTTCGTCTTCGTAACCCAAAGCCTCAAAAATCGCCCTCGATCTTTTATACGCTTCCAATGCGTCGTCATCTCTCCCTGTTTTACGGTAGATATCCCCCATAGCCCTCCAACTGGCGGCAAGACCGAAGGAATTTTCAATACGGCGATCATATGATATAGCCGTTTCCAAAGCCTGCAACGCCCCCGCCGTATTTCCCGTCAGAGAACGTATAGATGCGATAGTGTACCAGTCATAGGAAGCATTTTCAAGAGCCTTTTCTTTTTCATGAATTTCCAAACTTTTTTTTATTGATTCTTCCGCTTCGCCGTATGAGCCCGAAGCCCTCTGCGCGAGACCTTTTGTCTGCCATGAATACGCGATAAAGAGTTTATTTTTTACATTCGCGATTTCGTTGTTAATTTCATCCACTACGGATTGGCTCGTCGCCCTTTCCGAAAGAAGATCTCCCCTCGCTTTAAAAATTTTCGCCATGGATAAAAGTTCTTTGTTTCCGGATTTCCGGGCTTCCGCTACGGCATTGTCCCATTCGGCATAAGCTTCATCTATTTTCCCTAAAGATAATAAAACGTTTCCGTATGACAGGCAAATCCTGATTATAAGCGAAGGATCATCCGCAAGTATCGCCATACGTTTATATTCAATTAAGAAATTTTCAGCGTTGGCAAAATTTCCCTTTGCCACTTCTTTATTGGCGGATTCCAACCCTATCTCCGCCGCCTTGCGTAAAATATATATATCTCCGGTAACTTTTGGCGCGGTTGAACATGAACTCAAACCGATAATTACCGCTAAAATAAAAATGCCGATAACTTTATTCATTCTAATTTCCCCCGCCGTTAAAACTTTTGATTTCTTGGACTTGCGCCCGCAGGACCGGTTTCTTTATTTTCTGGTATGCCGCCTTTTAAAAGGGGATTGTTGGCTACCGACGTTAATACATCCTCAACCTGTTTAAGCATAATATTAAGTTCATTTATCGCGGTGGCGATCTGTGGAAGCTGTGTCGGAATAAATTTACCCGTTTTGTTCAGGCTCTCAATCAGGCCCGCAAGAGAATTAATGGCTTCATATAACGGCCCTTTCCCGTCAAGAATACCCATAACGGCTCCCGTCGGACTGGAAAGTTTATCCGTAAAATCTTCAATATTATCCAATATCGGCTTTAACTGCCCGGAAAGATTATCAGCTAACGTTTGAAGGCTTTCGGTAACTCCTTCAATATTGCCGACAATCTGTACTAGAGCGGGCTCTCCGTTTGAACCTACAAGCGCGTTGTTAACCGTCTCAAGTATCGAATTTACCTGATTTACGATATTGCCTATACTATCGCTTGTTTTTGGAATATCGGCCAACCCTCTTGATATATACTCTTTCGCCTCCGGGGAATTTACTACCGGAACGACGCTTCCTTCCTGAAGAGGTTCTTTGCCCTTGCCCGGATAAAAATTAAACGAATTTCCAAGACCTATCGGGCTTTCCTGCATTTCAACCAGGGAGCCTTCGGTAACCCTGTCCCTGTATTCTTCAAAAATGGAAAAAATTACTTCCACGCGATCGTCGGAGGAAAGTGAAAGTTTCTTAACGTGGCCGATGGTAAATCCTTTGTACTGAACCGCCATATTAGGGCTTATTCCCGTGGCTGACGTTAAATAAGTCTTATACCTGAAGTCATTTACGAACCAACGCTGGTTTTTTCCTAACATAAAAATTACAAAAACCAAAATCGCTAGCGCAAGTAGGACAAGAGTACCGACAATTTGATCGGCGAACCGTATTGAAAATTTCATGACATTATCCCTATCTTTACAAAATCATTAAGCAATAAATCACTTAATATCGAGTCTTTCGGCGCGATTCTTGTCACTTTGCCGTCAACTACTATTACTACAAAATCGGCTAAATCCGTTATTATCCGCATATCATGGCTCACCAATAAAATCGTAGCGCTTTCCTTTTGTTTTTTTTTCACGAGGTTGATAAGCCTGTTGGCGGAGTTTTCATCCAATGATTCGGTCCATTCATCCAGATACAGGAGGGATGGATTACATAACATCGCGCGCGCGAAGGCGATTAATTTTTGCTCGCCCATAGAAAGCCTTGAAGGACGAACCGCCATATCTTTCCTGTAATCCACTTCCGCGGCGACTTCATTAATGCGATCCTTACGTTGCTTCTTGGTCATTTTTGGATAATGAATTTTTAGCGGAAGTTCCATTATCTGAAACAGGTCCATATTCGCCCAAAGCGCCGAATCCTGAAAAACAAAGGCCCCTTCGCGGCGGAATTCAAGGGTTTCGCTTCGGTTCATCAACGCTATATTCTGCCCGTTATAAAAAACTTCCCCTTGATTAGGCTGAAGAAGCCCGGCGGAAAGCTTTAACACGGTGCTTTTCCCGCTGCCCGACGGCCCTACGATAGCGGTAGTTTTTCCGGACGCGAATTTAATTGATACGCCCTGTACTATTTTCCTGCCGTCATGGTCAGAGAAATGAATATCGTCTAATTCAATATTATTTTCCATTACGCCAACACAACATAATATAAAGCTGAGATAATTACATCTACCACTATACACAGCGCAAAACCGCCGCTTACAGCGCGTAAACCCGCGACCGGAACTTCGGTACTCGCCCTTTCAACCGAAAAACCTTCAATTACAGCGTCGATAGAGATGATCGCCCCAAACGCGATACTCTTTATTATCGAAATAATCACGTCAAAAATACTCAAATGCTGTAATAAACTTGTAAAATAATAATCCATCGGAGTTGAACTGAACAAGCGGGTAACGATATAGGAGCCCGCAAGCCCAAAAACCGAAAAATAAATGTTCATCAGCACAAGAGAAATAGTAACGCCCAAAAACCGCGGAACCGCCAGTTGTTCGATAGGGTCTACCCCGACTGAAATATAGGCTTCTACCTCATGTGAAATAACCATTCCCGCTATTTCAGTGGCAATAGCGGTCGCCGAACGGGCGATAACTATAAAAGCGGTTAAAAGGGGACCCAATTCCCTCGTAATAATTATGATTAAAAGCGTATAAATAAGCTGTTGCTGGTTTATCATAGAGAGAAAAGGCACCCCTATTATATTAACCGCGGCCCCTATCGCCAGGGCTAAAAGGGTCGTAATTCCCATCGCGTATACGAATGTAAAGAGAATTTGCATTATAAGGACCTTAAACGAAGCCTGTGAATGGCGGATAAAATAACCGGCTCCTTTTAAAGTTTTAGCGAAAAAACCCAAGTTATATAATGTTTTTTTTACAATCGCGACAGGATTCCACATATTACAATTATAAACAATATTGATAAATATTGAAAGTAATCTATCGGCGCAATTTTCCTTAAATAATTGTATAATATTATTAATATGCGCACCTATGGATTATTTCTTTATGGAGTATTGATTTTACTCTGTTCCTGCAATCCATCCGGCGAAAAAATACAAATAAACGCGAAACTCAGGGAATCCTATGACGAAAACAGGCTCAAGGAAATTCTTCAGTCCGCCAGGGAGGGTATTTTTCGGGTTTGGAATGACGGAGAAACGCAGGTTTTGCCTCCGTATGGTACAAACGAAGGTTTGGCCGTGCGCCTTATTGTTAAGGGAAAAGACCGCGGCTGTCTCGCATGGTATAAAAATTCAGGCGACATGAATCTCTTTGCGGCATTCTGCGCCGCGCAGGCTTTAAAAGACCCCCGGTATGAGCCGCTTCGGCCCGAAGAAGCGGGGGATGCGCTTGTGGAACTGCTTATCTTCGGCGCATGGGAAGACATGTCCACGCCCGAGGACTTTATCCCCGGCAGTCACAACCTTTGGCTTGCCGACAGCTCTAACAATACGATCCTTCAAGCGTCGCTTGCCGTACAAAGACACTATTCAAAAAAGAATTTTCTGGAAAAAATCTGCGTTAAAGCCGGACTGGATAAAAACGCATGGAATGAAAATAAAAACCTCGTATGGCGGCGAAGCCCGGCGGTTTGGATCACTGAACCGTTGTCAAATAACAAAGAACAGGTAACAAATAACAAAGAAAGATAATGGTTATCAAGCATCGCAGGTTGATAACATACTCCGTTTGCCAACTTCTCTTTTTTACCTATTACCTGTTTATCTGCCCAAAATACGCAAAAAAATAACTGGTAACATCATGTTCCCATTCATTGGAAATTTCAAAGGAATTGGTATGGTAAAGTATAAAAGACTCCATATTTTTCTTTCCAAGACGGTCAAGGACGAAAATTCCCGGGGCGTTATCGCAGCCTACCGTTACCCATGAATTATCCGCGGGGTTTTTTAAATAACGCAGGGAATCGCCGTCCCTTTTTTCCGTAAGTTCAAGATTACCGTGATGGGAAAAGTCGGTTGATAATAACAAAAAATTCCTTCGCTTTCCCTCTTTGTCAAAGGCATTTTCCAGAGCGCCCGCTAGCTTTGCGCTCTTCGGAACATTTACGGGAGCCTCGCCTTCGTAGGCGATAACCGCTACCGCCGCTTTCGGAAAATATTTTTTAATATACGGCATTAATGTTGACGCTCCATGCTCGACATCGAAAACTCTTTTGTCCAAACCTACATTTAACGATTTCGCCAGCTTGCGCACTTTTTTCTTGTCTGAATGGACATAACCGAAACCGCTTGCCCATGAACCGTTTGTCAATGAATAAGGCTCCGTTGAAAGCCCCCAATGCGACGGGCATAAAATGTAAAAACAACGCACCTCCCTCATTTCCGCGAGAAGCGAAAACCACGAATCAATATACTCATGCGCGAGAAGGTGATGGCTTACGATTCCCGCCCACGGAAAAAATCCTTGCGGCGGAATTTCCCTACCCGTAGGATGAATCGGCTCCCCGTACTTCATTTCATTTAAAGAATGCCATGTGTGGTATACGGGCGTTTTTTTTCCGCAACAGGAAAGCGAAAGAACAAGAATAATAAAAATGATTACGCGATTAACCAACAAATCTATTTCGCCCGGTTAACTTTTCCCCGCATCCAAAACGGAAGGTAGTTCGTCATATCAAAATTCGTATTATACACGGTAGCTTTCCATTGCTCGTTATTAAGCCTGTTCGACATGGGCTGGGTGAATTCGTAATAACTAAAACCGTAACCTATCGCTATTCGCTTTCCGCCCTGTTTGTCATTCAGGGGGACATAAAGGCGGAATGGAATACCCACCGCGGTTTCCAGAACCAAACCTATTTCTCCGTTGGTAAATACATCCGCCACCAACGCCATACGCAGCGCGTCTATATCGTTCACCCAATCGCTTCCCGACAATAAGTACATCGTAATTCTGGACAGTAGCCTAGGGACACTTCCTATCCATGCGATGTCGGTTGCGGACACTTCTTTGTCATCGGCCTCCAATCTTGAAATTTCCGCCGCTTTTACAAATACGTCATGCATACCCGCCAAAGTCATGCCCATATGCCGGTCCAGATAATCGTATTTTTCCAATATTCTATACAACTTTTGAATCCCTATAGCGGAAGTAGTCCAAAACGGCACGTTCGGCTCGATATAATGGACAGGTTTCGGAAGAGGTTCCGTTCTGAATGTTATATCGGGACCTCCGCCGGCCCTTTCGGCATTACTTGATTTCGCGTAAAGAATCGTATCATGTCTGAGCTCGGCCCATGTTCCGTGTGCCGAGTTCATCGCCTTTAAATTCCAGCCGGGTTTTTCCGTAAAATAAAAGCCCGCCCCGTTTTCAAAAACCGCCTGAGTTTTTACCTGGTACAAAATGTTCGTATAATATGTAGAAAACCAATAATCGTCTTTTATCTTCATAGCGCTCTGCTGTAATGAACCCAATGTTTTTTCCAATCCGGCGTATTTGTTATACTCCCTTTCCCTTAACAAATTAGTCGCGGTTTTTGATCCAAAAACTTTCATGATATCAAGTCCGCTAACCATGTCACGACCGTAAAGTCTCGGCGATGAAACTAAATGATGTATTTCATTGTCCAAAGTATAACGCTGACCGAACAGCCGCCACCCTACTGGAGGACGGCGTTGGACAAACTCAGGTCCCCCGTCATAAGCCCCATAAAACAAAGAAAAACCCGAAATCGCGGGGGTACGCAGTTCTTTGTATTCCTTTGAAACAAGATTATCCAATTTGGCGGGGTTTTTATACCATTGCGAAAAATCGGAACCTTTGATTTTTTTCCAAAGCGGAGCGAGTTCATAAAAACTAATATCATCCGATATGCCTATAAGCTCCGTAATGGGATCAAAAAGGGACTGCCAGAGCTTTTTTAATTCCGGGGAATTTTCCGTTATATCGGTAATAAAAAGAGCGACCGGCGCGAGTTTTTTCGCGGCATCTTTCGCGCTGCCGCTTTCGCCGCCGAGATTAAAATTAATTCTGCCGAACCACATAAGCGCGCGGAAATACGCGCCAAGAACTCCGTTCTTTGTATAATGACCTCTTACTTTGTATTGGGAATAATCCTCGTTCATGTCGGGGAAAATAGCCGATTGACTTATTCCCGCCGCGCTATTTATTTGTTCAATTTCTTTGGCTACCCGCTCGGGATAATTACTTAGAAAATTAGCGGTATTAACTTTCTTGTACACTATATCATTATAATAACTTCTTTCCACTACAACTCTTTTAGGGGCCAAAGCCAGCAAAACTTGCGCCGTCTGAAAATAAAGTTTACTCGTATTGTACACGGCTTCCGGTGTTTGTTCCTTTTTCTGTTCAATCGCATTAATATATTCATCTACTACGGCAATTAATTGCGGGTAAAAATAATTTTCCTCGCAATATTGAAGCAGTCGGTCAAACACAAGGTGGTTAGCGTGGGCGGCAAGATCGGTGGTAACAAAAATCGGAGTTACTTCATTGTTTTTATCTTTATAGTTGTTTATAGCCTTAATATAAAGGCTCATCATATCATCCGGGTGCTCCGCGTCCAATTTATATTCCGATTGTTTTACTTCCTGAAAGACAAGACCGTTTATTTTTATATCCTTTTGAATATCCTCGCTTATATCATAGTAACCGGTAATGGGATAAAAAGAACTGAAACACCCGTTGTCCTTATATAATAGCGCGTTCACCCTGTTTTCTTTGTTGGAAGATTTAATACCGTCCTCATCCCCGTACAGGTCCGCTCCAAATACGATGCCTTGTTTTCCTTTCCATGTCGTCTTGTAAAAATGGTTATAATTTTCCTGAAACTCAAATAAATCGCCATACTTCGAGTCTTTACATACCAGTTTGTCACCAAGGGGAATAATGGTCGCAAAGGGTATTTTTTCACCGTCGGATAATTTTTTTAAATCATTCATCGATGAAATGCCCGCTACGGGATAAAAATAACAGACATAACTGCCTACAACCGCGGTAGTACCTTCGGGAATTCCTCCGTCGGGGACATTTTTAAAAACCAACGGATCGTTCAGATATTTTTTATGCGCGTCCGTACTGAAAGGCAGTCTTATGGAACCCTCACTTATCGGGTTAATACTATCATCTTTATACGCCTGTGACTTATCAATTTTGTATAGGGTATCTTTAACCTCATCATATTCTTCTAAATCATCAGATTCATCATCATCCGATTCATCGTTATAAAAAGAAACGCCGACAGAAGCATAAGACCGATCCGACCATACTTCCGATTCGCTTTCGGAGTTCGGTATCTTGAAAGGTTCTTCCTTTTTTTTACACGCTATATACATCAAACAAATACTTATTATAACCGTAAAGAATAAAACATAAAAAAAGCCGTGTACTTTCGGGATTTTCATTTACCGTCTCCAATTTATACTATTAACATAGTATCTTTCCTTTGGATGGAAAAAGCAATAAGCGTTTCGGTTTCCATATCGTTTATATACTTGACATTTTTCGCGTATTTTTATAAAAAAGAGAGACGGGGGCCATTAGCTCAGTTGGTTAGAGCAGGAGACTCATAATCTCTTGGTCCGAGGTTCAAGTCCTTGATGGCCCAATGGATAGACTCTTTATTAACCGCCTTTCCAATGACGAATTTGATGAAAACTCAGTTCTGGATATTTCAAACGGCGGAAAAATATTAATTATTAGCGACCTCCACATGGGGGCCGGTTTAAGGGACGATCTCTATTATAACGGGGAATTACTCACATATATTCTGGAGGAATATTACTTTAAAAACGGCTGGTTTTTAGTACTTAACGGCGATATTGAAGAACTACAGCGGTTTTCACTTGATGAAATAAGGGAAAATTGGGCGGGACTTTACAGGGTCTTTAATCTTTTTAACAATGAAAAAAGACTCTACAGAATCGTAGGCAACCACGATGAACAACTTATGTTTTTACGAAACACATCCTATCCGTACCCGATACATACGGTAATAAAAATAGAAACCGGAGTTATTCCCGCCTATGTGTACCACGGTCACCAGTTGTCTTCCGTTTACGTCAAATTCAACTGGTTATTGGGATTGTTAGTCCGTTTTTTTCTAAAACCATTCGGCATAAAAAACATAACGGACTCCCGAAGCCCGTTTAAGCGTTTTCAAATAGAAAAAATGGCTTACGCTTTTTCGTTAAAAAACAACTGTCTGTCAATAATCGGGCATACCCACCGCTCCCTCTTTGAATCTTTGGGACGTTTCGACTACATAAAATTTGAAATTGAAAGACTCTGCCGCGACTATCCCTCCTCGACGGGGGAAGACCGGAACCGCATAGAAAACGAAGTTACAGCCCTGCGGAAGGAATTGGGCAAATTAAAACAAAAAGAACGACGCGACGTTCTGCGCCAAAGCCTTTACGGGGACGAACTGCCCGTTCCATGCCTGTTCAACTCGGGGTGCGCCGTCGGAAAAAAAGGTTTGACGGCAATAGAAATGACAAACAAAGACATCGCCCTTGTATACTGGTTTGTCGAAGGAAAAAGCAGGAAATTCGTCACACGCGGAGGTTACGACATTGTAAAAATCCCCGGAAAACCGTATAACCGCGCGGTATTGAATTACAACAAGCTTGATTATGTTTTTGCCCGCATTAAATTACTCGGCAACCGGTGACCCGTATTTACTAGACCCCGTTTTTCCGCCGATAATAGTAAAATATGAACGCGTTATTAATTTTATATGCCGGTAATCTGTCCGATACGGCTTATGATGGTGTTTTTGACGGAAAAAATTCCGTCCAACTGTCGGTCGATAAGGCAAAAATGTTTCCAGGAGTTGGAAAAACAGTTCTTTTTGCCCGCGCAAACGCCGATTTCTCCGATTTAACGGACATTCAGGTAGAAAAAAAAGACCGATGGATAAAAAGAAGCCTCCTTGAAAGAATCAGCGAACTGCAAGGGGACTTTGAGCTTATCTATTTTGCCTTCGCCGACTGCCCATTCCTTGACCCGATCCTTGCGGGCAAATTGGCGGAAAGGCACACCTGCGGCGCGGCTGAATATTCCTACGCCGACGGTTTCGCCTACGGTCTTGCGCCTGAAATTCTCTCTCCCGGAACAGCCGGTATTTTAGCGAAAATATCGGGCGACGACGACGGTCCCGTGGAAAGGGATATTCTTTTTTCCGTAATTCAAAAAGATATAAACGCCTTCGACATCGAGACTGAAATTTCCCCGGTAGACCTTCGCTGTCACAGAATTAACCTGTGCGCGGATACAAAACGCGACTTATTGCTTCTTAAAAATTTTATCTCCGCCAACAAAGGCAAAATACCCGCATCCGAAGAAGTGGAAAGCATAGTTGAAAATCAGCCTGAAATATTAAGAACGTTACCCGCCTTCTACCCTATCCAGGTCTACGGCGGCTGTCCCCAAAAATGCGCGATCTGCCCCTACCCTATGTTTACGGACGCGATGGAACGCAAAGATTTTATGGACCGCGAAAAATTCGGCTCACTTCTGGACAAAATCACCGCTTTTTCAGGAGACGCGGTAATAGACCTCTCCCTCTGGGGCGAATTAAGCCTTCATCCCGAAAAAATGAAACTCATAGAAGAAGTTATCCGTCGTCCTGAATTAGCCTTGATTATCGAGACCTCCGGAATCGGCTGGAAAAATGAGGAAATCGAAAAATGCGCCGAATTGCGCGGCGGCTTGGAAAAAAGCGCGGTGGTAAGAAAAAACGCTCTGCCGCCTTTATCGTGGATTGTATCCATTGATACTTCCGATCCCCAACGCTACGCGGAATTGCGTGGAGCGGGTTTTGCCGAGGCGGAAACCTTAGCCAAAAAACTTTTTTCGCTGTTTCCAAACGATAGTTATGTGCAGGCGGTGCGAACAAAAGGAGCGCAGGACGATATTGAAAAATTTTACCGTTACTGGAAAACGGCTTCTCCGAAAAACGAAAAAAACATTATTATCCAAAAGTACGATGATTTCTGCAATCAACTTGAAAAAAAACAGGCTTCCGATATTTCGCCCGTTATCCGACAACCGTGCCGGCATATTATGAGGGATATGCCCATATTAATAGACGGAGCCGTTCCCCTATGCCGGGAAAATCTTACGGTATTAAAATCGTCATTAAAAAGAGAAGAGGACATACTTGGAAACGTATTTACGGATTCACTTGAAGACATCTGGCAAAAAGGGGACAAGTATTACGGGGAACAATGTATGAAAAAATACGCGGGACTTTGCGCGGAGTGCGATGAATACTATACCTACAATTTTTAATGAAAAAATAACCTCTTATACCGCCGTGGGAAGCATGGGACGCATAGCGTCAACGGGCATTTCCGCCGTCGTTTTAAACCGTCCCGGCCAGTATCAACCCAGGGCGTTTTTTTCCGATCTTGAAAATACCGGTTTTGATAATGTAATTTCCATAGAATCATGCGCTCCCCATTACGATATCGAAGAACTATCAGGGCGTTTCCCTTTTGTGCGCTTTATTCTGCCTGAAAAAGAATTGAATCTCGGCGAACAGATCAATCTGGCGGCATCTGAAATTGAAAGTCCGCTTTTTTATGTCCTTCGCAGTGATATGAAAATAATCGCGGGAGGAACGGCGAAACGGATGGCGGAAAGGTTAAGCTTAATTTCCGAAGATACAAACAACGCCGTAACGGAGATTTATTTTAAAAGACTCTGTACGGTCCCAGTGATAATGAATTCAAATTACGAGGTATTACCGAGCCTTATAGCTCCAATGACGCGCCGCAGTAAAATGAAGCCCGTTTTTATGGAACCGCAGAACGAAGGCGATTTAAGCCTGTACCCGTTCGACGGGGCCGGCATTTATGACAGAAAGCGGTTTATTCACACCGGCGGCTTTGACATAACGTTGAATAACTCGTTTTGGCAGTTAATGGACTTCGGTTTTAGGGCGCGTCTTTGGGGGGAGGAAATCGCCCTAAGCCTTCAATTAAAACTTTCCTATAACGGAGAACTGCCCACGGAAGACATTACCGTAGAGGAAAGCTACAGAAGGTTTTACATGAAAAATCTCGCCCCCGTTTTCAGAAATGATTACGCCCACCTTCCTTTTTACCGTTTTCCTTCTTACCTGTTTAAATCCAAAGATGATTTTTTTTCATCATGGGAAGAATTTAAGGAGTGCAGAAAATGGGTAATAAAAAATAAATACAGGTGGATATGTGACGCGCGGGAAGTAACAAAACACTGGGATTCAACACCGGAAAAAGAGGAGCGGAATTGACGGCTATCGTATTACAGGCAAGGATAGATTCCTCAAGACTGCCGGGAAAATCCCTGCTTTTACTTGACGGAAAACCGTTAATATTCCGCGTAATGGAAGCGTTAAACAATATTCCATCCGATTTAAAAATACTCGCCTGCCCTGAGGACTCGCTTTTTTCTTTCACGCCATCGGCGCGGGAAGCCGGTTTTCAAATAATATCGGGACCCAAAGAGGATGTTCTGGAACGTTACTGTCTCGCGATTCGCGAATATTCAATAAATAGAGTAATCAGGGCGACAGGTGACAACCCGTTCGTATTCGCCGACGCCGCCGTCTCCATTAATACCGAAGCTTTATCTCTTAATAAGGATTACGCCGGTTACGCGAATCTTCCCTACGGGGCGGGCGTTGAATCCGTCGCCGCATCGGCTCTCCTTCGCGCCGCTAATGAAGCCAGTCTTCCCTCCGAACGCGAGCATGTTTGCCCGTACTTATACAATCACCCTGAATTATTTTCCATTTACCTTCCCAACGCTCCCGCCTGTTGGCGTTATCCCGATATCCGAGTTACCGTAGACACCCGGGAAGATTATGATCGCGCGACGGAGTTGTACAATGCGTTAAATAATGAGCCAAACAGATACCGCGGAAGTACAATTATCCAAAAATACACGGAGATATTCGGTAAATGAACCAAGCGGCGATATTAATCGTCCCATGCCGTGAAGAGGGCCGCGGCGGCGGACACATAAACAGATGTATTACGCTGGCAAACGATTTACGCTCCGCTGGACGCGAGGCTTATTTATACTTACGGGAAAAATCCGAGAAAATTACAAACCTTCCGCGATTAAAAAATTTTAACGCGTCCTGGATTATATACGGTGAACAAATAAACCGCCCCTTTGGACTCGTCATTTTAGACCGTTTCCAAACCCCGCATGACGAACTTCAACGCTGGAAAAAGTTCGCCCCCGTTATCGGCATTGACGAAGGCGGCCCCTGCCGTGATTGCTTTGATTTCCTTATAGACATACTAATCCCTGAAAAATTTGAAAAACCTTCCGCTAACATCACTTCCTGCGGATTATTGAATCTACCTAATAAAAGAAAAACAGAACAAGACGCGAAGAACACAAAGTTAAAAATTTTAATCAGTTTTGGACAGGAAGACGCCGCAGAGCTAGGACCTTCGGCAATTAAGAAACTTGCCAAAATGAATTTAAAAGAAGCGGATATTACCTTATTAAAAGGCGGATTAAATAATACCGAATACCAAATACCGGATTATGTAAAAACATTAGACTCCATACCGAATCTGGCGGATCATCTTTACGAATACGATATCGTAATAACTCATTACGGCATCACGGCCTACGAAGCGTTATACGCGGGAACAACAGTTTTCCTTGACCACCCCACCCCTTACCATAAAAAAATCGCAAAAGCCGCGGGTTTTTTGGGTATTAATAAAATTAAGAATTTAACCGCGAACCCGTTAAATAAAAGCACGGCGAAGCCGTGTAGATCATTAATACCGCACAGCGTAGCACCGATAAATACCGCCGTATATAATAAAACAAGGTCACCTTTAGGCGACCGGCAGCGCGCATACGAACAAAAAGAAGAAACCCTTGCCAATTTGATCAACTCGTTTTCCCCGCAAGTGAACCGCTTCTGTCCCGTTTGCGGCGCTGACATTCCGTCACGTAGTCTAGCCCGTTTCCCCGAACGTACCTACCGTAGTTGTTCAAAGTGCGGCGTAATATACATGGACAGAACCTGTCCGCCGCCCATCGAGTACGAGAAGGAATATTTTTTTGAAGCGTACAAAAAACAGTACGGTAAAACCTATCTGGAAGACTTTCCCAATCTTGTTGCGACGGCAAAACGCCGCCTTAAGTCTATATCCCGAAAACTTCACGCAAAGAGCGTGAAGGAACAAAGCCCGCAAAGGAAAGAGAAAAGCGGGGGGGCTCCTTTACTTCTTGACATCGGGTGCGCTTACGGTCCGTTTCTTGTCGCCGCGAAGGAAGAAGGTTTTTCGCCGTTTGGAATCGATCCGGCGCAAGACGCGGTGCGCTATGTACAGGAAACACTCGACATTCCCGCCGTTCAGGGATTTTTTCCAAACTGCCAACTACCCGCTACCCGCTCCCCTCTCTACGATGTCGTCACACTATGGTACGTTATAGAACATTTTCGCGACCCGGCCGCGGTATTAACCGAAATAAAAAAACTGTTAAAACCGGGCGGTATTTTCGCGTTTTCAACACCTTCGTTTTCGGGCATCAGCGGGCGCAAATCACTTAGCAAGTTTTTAAAAAACAGCCCAACCGATCACTTTACAATCTGGTCGCCTAAAATGTGTAAAAAAGCGCTTGCCTTCGCCGGCTTTAAAGTAAAAAAAATAGTGATAAGCGGCTGTCACCCCGAACGTTTCCCGCTCTTAGGAAAATTCGCGAAAAGTAAAAAAAGTCCCTTGTATTGGATATTTCGGGCTATTAATGAAATTTTCGACTTAGGCGACACTTTCGAGGTTTATGCGCAAAAATTATAAAGGCAAGAATTCGCACAAAGAGCACCAAGGTACAAAGGACACAAAGGGGATCAGGGGATTTTATACGAAGACTTTGCGTGGGCTTCACGATAAGATAACGAACAAAAATTCCCCCTTCCCTTATTATTTTTTGTGAGCTTTGTACCTTTGCGTGAAAATTTTTAGAAAAAAAATGCCTATGACCAACGCGGAAGTATCAGTCATAGACACTCAATATTTTGTTAATTAATATAAATAAAGTTCTACTTTATCAATTACGTGACCGCCCCAGATATTTACGCCGATTGCCTCATTCTCACCTTTTATTCTAGTGAGTAATTTCGCAATGTCAATATCAACATTATAGGTTCCGCCTTTTTGGGCTCTAAAATCAATACGTTTTAATTCGTTATCAACTTTTTTGACTCCGACAGCGCCGATATTTTTCCAGTCAAGATTTCCCGTGCCGGAACAAGTCAAACGGATAAAACTGCCTTCTTTGGCGTCCATAACCATCTTGAAATAATCGCCGGCTATCCAGCCTCTGCCCATCTTTATATCCGCGTCGGTCATCGGCTTGTTATTGTAAGGAAAACTGGTATCAAGTTTTACCACAACAATTTTAGGATTGCCCGCAGATTGAGCGTTGACGTTGACTGTTACAAGAGCGAGAATTACCAAAACAATGATTAAAGTAAATTTTTTCATTTAATGCCCCCTGATATGGAAAAAAGAACAACCGGCAAACCAGAAAAGATAACATCCTTCCGTCCGCCCTACGGCAAGACACGATTTGTCCGGAAACGCTTTTTCTACCTAGAAATTATAACGCTTGTATTAATAATTGTCCAGTTTTTTTTCTTCCCTATTCCCTATTTCCTATGCCATGTTATATAAGTAAATATGAAAGAAAAACTAATTATCCTCGGCGCCGGAGTCATGCAGGGGCCGGTTATAAATATAGCAAAAGGGCTGGGATTCCACGCTATCGCCCTGGACGGCAGTTCTTCCGCATCGTGCGTTTCTATGGCGGATCAATTTGAGCAAATTGATTTAAAAGACAAGGAAGGGATAGAAGCGTTCGCGCGCTCAATTCAAGGGACGACAAGCCGCCTTGGGATAATGACGGCGGGGACTGATTTCTCCGCCAATGTCGCTTGGGTAGCGGAAAAATTAGGGTTGCCCGGCATCCCCTACGAATCCGCCCTTAACGCTTCCGATAAATCAAGAATGCGCAAATGTTTCAAAAAAGCCGCCCTCCCCTCCCCCGATTTTACCACCGTTACCGCCGCTGACTTACCGCTTTCCCCCCGCTTCCCGCTACCCGCTACCGACTACCCGTTGGTAATCAAACCCGTAGACAACATGGGAAGCCGCGGTTGCCGCCGTGTTGACAGTATAGAAGAATTAAACGAGGCGGCAAAAACCGCCATCGGTTTTTCACGTTCAGGCAGGGCGATTATAGAGGGTTATATGGAAGGTCCTGAGTTTTCAGTAGACGCGATTGTCTACCACGGGGAAATAACAATCTGCGGTCTCGCGGACAGGCACATTTTTTTCCCGCCGTATTTTATCGAAATGGGACATACGATGCCGACCGTCATCGAAGAGGAAAAACAAGCGGCTATTCTTGACACATTCCGCGCCGGGATTCATTCTCTAGGGCTTGCCGGAAAGGAAAACATAGGAGCCGCTAAGGGGGACATTAAGCTGACCGCCAAAGGGCCGATGATTGGGGAAATAGCGGCTCGTCTGTCGGGCGGTTATATGTCGGGGTGGACATACCCGTATTCGTCCGGCGCGCTGCCAATTAAGGGCGCTATTCTGGCGGCAATGGGACGCGAGCCGGAAGGACTTATCCCGACTAAAAAATGGATATGCGCCGAAAGGGCGTTTATCTCTATTCCGGGAACCGTCAAACAAATAGCCGGCGTAGAAAAAGCCAAAGCCGTAAACCATGTTAACGATTTTTTCCCGCGAATCGCGGAAGGCGGTAAGGTCTCCTTCCCTGAAAACAACGTAACAAAATGCGGCAATATCATCGCCTCCGCCGAGACAAGAGAAACCGCCATCCTTGCCGCGGAAACCGCCGCCCGCTCAATCCTTATCAGGCTAGATCCCACAGACTTGGAAACTAAGGAATTTTTATCGAATTTACCTCACGCAGAGGCGCAAAGGCGCAAAGGGGAAGATAATGTGTTTCCTCCTAATGCCTTTATTCTTTCTGATGAATTAGAAACCGCTCTTTCGCATGTTGAAGAAACTTATCCTTCAAACAACAACTTTGCGTCCTCTGCGCCACGTACCGAAGGTACAGTGCGCCTCTGCGAGAGTAATTCCCTATCCCTTGCCCCATTTCCAGAATTTACTTCTTCAGGTTTAAAAGACTACATGGGCAGAACCGTGGAAGAAGCCCTTAACGCCGTACGATTATTAACAGGTTTTCCCATTCCAGTAACATCTGAAAATGCCGAAAATATAGTAAGACTGGGCAGAGCGTTTTGGAGCGCGTTTATTCGCGGCTCTTATCAGGGCGCGGTCTATTACATCGATAATTTGGGAGTGAAAATTGATTCAAAATCGCGGTGGCAACGGAATACTTAAATCGCTCTTTGTTTTTTTTATTTTCATAATTCAATGTACGTTACTTTACGCTTTTTCTCTTGACGAAACATTAAATACCATAAAGTCCATATCCGGGAATGAATCCGTACAATTCCGCTGGGATCCTTTGTTCCGGGACGGAAGTTTCAATTTAGGCGGTCATTGCGGGGCGTTTTCCGTCGCCGGCCGCGAAGGGGAAACAGGGTTTCTTGTATTTGACAACCGCGAACTTTTCAATGTTCCCCTGCCGTACAACAGCAACGGAAATTTGGTATTTCCTGAAAACTTTGTTTCCACCCTTAAAAACACGTTTTTACGCTTCCATGAAAACGATATGTCCCGATTCTATGTCGCGGCTATTATTATCGATCCCGGACACGGCGGAAAAGATTCGGGAGCCGTAGGGAATTTAAACGTCAACGGAAAAACAGTTAAAATTTACGAAAAAGACATTACTTTAAAAACCGGTCTCGCGTTAAGGGACAGGCTTATTTCCGCATACCCCGAAAAGCGCATTTTAATGACAAGGGATACCGATACATACCCCACCCTTGACCAGCGCGCGGAAATGGCAAACGCCGTAATAGTCAGGGATAATGAGGCGGTAATTTTTATTTCGATACACGCCAACTGGGGAGCTAATTCCACCGCCCGCGGTTATGAGGTTTGGCATATAACGTCGGGAAAGCGCAGATCCCTTTTGGACACTTCCAGACATAATTATTCTTCCGATATAAACGCGATACTAAACGCCATGCTTGAAGAGGAATTTACGACGGAAAGCATACTCTTGGCGGATTCCATACTTGCCGGTCTTCAAAAAACATTCGGAAGCGCTATGCCTTCCAGGGGTCGAAAAGCGAACGACTGGTTTGTCGTAAGGAACAGCCGAATGCCGGCGGTTCTTGTCGAACTCGGCTTTATATCCAACCAACAGGACGCGCTTTTTATGACCGGTGAAGACGGCTTGAATAAATTTACCGATTCATTGTACAATGGAATTGCCGATTTTATCGGTATTTTTGAACATTAAAGAAAAGGTCCTATAAGCGCAATGTTTAGATCAATCGCCGGTTTTTTGTCATCTACGGTAAAACGCCGCTTGTTTTTTATCGTTATTTTAGCGGTCGCGGCATTGTCGGAATTTTTCATTTTAGGGCTTGCAAGAAGAACTTTTGTGTTCTATACTATTAATGAGGGTGTTATATCCGTAGAAGACCGGATGCTAAAGCGTTCAAAATCACGGGAGGATGATATTATCCGTTATACGGAGGAAATGCTTTTGGGACCGGTTGCTCCCGATTTATTGCCTCTTTTCCCACGGGAAACAAGGCTTAAATCGTTATTATACCGAAACGGGGTGGTTTTTGTTGATTTTTCAGCCGATGCCGCCCTGCCGCCTATAGAAGGGGGAAGGACGATTGATAACTTCCGTACCTTCCATGCCGGTATTATAAGGAATTTTTCGTATGTAAAAGACGTGCGTTTTTTCATTGACGGGAAAGCGATTTACATTGAAGAATTTTGGCCTGAAACGGTTGTAATTAATCAAGAATTTTCCGATAATTAAAGATGTTAGGAAAATTCAAAAATATTGAAAATTTAGTGTTTTGTCGTTGACAAAATATTAATAATTTTATAAAATGAGGACTAACAAAATTTTTAAAAGAAGTGATTTAAAGGAGCTTTACATGAAAAAGATGCTCATTCTAGTCGTAGTTGCGATGATTGCGGTTCCGTTGTTTGCGGAGGAAGGCGTGTTAATCGACTTCACTACCCTTAAAGCGGATATTCATGTCAATAGCAGTGCTAATGACAAAAGTGACACGCCCAACCAAAACCGTCAGACATTGATGGATTTTGCCTCCGTTGCGGGCGGCAGTTTCACACCCCAGCAAAAGAAGTTTATGACAACATCGCTGGCTATTAGAAACTGGGAGGTAGTTCTTGCGTCTTCATCAAGGACGGTAGGTAACACAACCAATAGCTTTACGAAAGAAGCCAAGTCCAAGGAATATGACACTGTAATGGGAGTCAGGATTCGTTTCCCGGTAGAACTGTTCAATTCATGGGCGATAATTAAACCGCCGTTTGACATTCCTGCCTTTGAAAGCACGACTGTCGGCACTGACGGTACTATTACCCCTATGGATTCCTCCGGCGGTATAACCAACCTTAAGAGCCGTTTTGAATCCCAGGAAGAGGGAAAACCCGCCTATGGTCTTATCAAGAATGTCGGCGTTATCAGGGAAGTGAAGGTAAACGTTTACGGTCTTAATTTCCCGCACGGTCTGTCAACAATCCTTATTGACAGTATGGGAAATCAAAGAACCATTTTCATGGGCTTCCTTAAATTTGACGGCTGGCAGGAACTTATTTGGAGAAACCCCGCTTATCTACAGGAAATCAGAAGCCGCGATCTTAGAATCGTCCCCCTCTATCCTTTTAATACCCCCTTCGTTAAATTCGGCGGATTCCTTATCCAGCGCGACGCGGCAAATGACGGCGGAGATTTTGTCACCTACTTCAAAGACGTAGCCATTATTTACGACATGGCGGTTCTTGATACCGAACGCGACATCAACGACGAATCGATTTGGAACATCATCCAGACCCGCGAAGAGGCCCGCAAAGTTTGGGAAATGGAACGTTTTGGACAGACTCAGGTTCTTCGTTATCTTGAACAATCCAAACAAGCTACCGAGCTTCCGTTCTCTGATCCTTCAAGGCAACAGCAGCAACAACAGTAAAATAAGGTAATAGCCTTAATTAGGCTATTTTTAGAAATGCTGTCTGGAAGACATTGTTTTCAGACAGCATTTTTTTTATAAACATAATGGCAGAAAATAAAGATATAGAAAATCATATTCCTACTCCCGAAAAAAATAATTTACAAAAAGAATACGGTAGTTATCTTGACATCCGCAATTCGATTGTAAACGACCTTAAAGTGCTGACAGATAATGTTCTTACACCTTTGGATTCCAATCCCGTAGTGAGCGGCAGAACTAAAAATTTTACAAGCTTTTTTTCCAAATACATACGCTTTTTAAAAGCGGGCGAGAAAAATCCCCGAATTACCGACCTTTTAGGCGTTAGGGTTATATGTCCTTTTATCGAGGATTTACAGGCGGCTGAAGAGCTGATTAAAAAGTATTTTGAAGTAGTTGAACGCGAAATAAAGGGGCATTATTCTTTCCAGGAATTCTGTTATGAATCGATTCACCTTTTAATAAAAATACCGCAAGTCCTTATTAATAAATACGGGAATCCTGGAATTGACATAGCTGAAATACAAATACGTACCATTCTACAGGACGCGTGGGCGGAAGTTGAACATGAACTTGTTTATAAAGCCGAATTTAACCCCTTTGACGAGCCTATGAAAAGAAAACTTGCGGCCGTTAACGCGAGCCTTTCTTTGGCGGATATGATTTTTCAGGAAATCAGGAGTTATCAGAGAAAATACAGTAAGGAAATGGGCAAAAGGCGGGAAAGTTTTTATCAAAAGATCGAAGAATCGACGGATGATCTTTTATTTACTGCGGAACAGCCAAAGACGGTTTCTCCCGTTATCGAAATCGACGGCGCCATAGCGCCGGATTACAACAATTCAATTGATGATTTATTAGTCAAAGCCCTTTCCGCCCATAACCAGAACCGCTTTAACGAGGCGATTAACCAATACACTAAAATTTTAGAGTTAAAGCCAAATAACAACATATTGTCGATTATTTACAAACACCGCGGAATGGCAAACTTCGCCTGTTCACGTTATAACGAGGCGATAGAAGATTTTACCAATTCGCTTGAACTTGACAAGAAATCTTATAAGGCGGCTTATTACAGAGGAGTAGTTTATTCCGTTATCAAACAATACTCACAGGCGATAGACGACTACACGCTTTCTTTGTCAATAAACCCGTATCAGCCGTTTTGCCTGTTCAGGCGCGGGCAGGCTTACTACCATATCGGCGATTATCCCCAGGGACTTGCGGACTGCGAGAATTCCCTCGCTCTTGAACCGAATAACAAATCCGCTTCTAAATTTAAAGAACTTCTTCTTGATAAATTAAAAATGTAATAAGGACTAAGGCTTCGTTATGTATTGCTTTTATAAATCATATTTTTTATAATAAACACGCGGTCGAGTAGCTCAGTGGATAGAGCAGTTGCCTTCTAAGCAACTGGTCGGGAGTTCGATTCTCTCCTCGATCAATTAATTCGCAAGACCTCACACAAAGAACACAAAGAAAAATCAGGGGTTTTTGTCCGTTATCTTAGCGTGAAATTCACGCTTAACTTTCGGACAACAACCCCTTGTTCCTCTTTGTGTTCTTCTCTCCGTGTTCTTTGTGTGAAATCTTATCCTATTACAGCAAGCTCTGCATTGTTAGAACCATCGTGAAGAGGGCGACGGTTTCAATAACGCCGATGGCGGAAACGTACTGCGCGAAGCCTTTTCCGGTTTCAGCCAGAGCGTCGGCGGCGCATGCGCCCGCTTTTCCCTGGAATACGGCGGAAAACGCGATGGCTACCGCGGATGCTATACTAAAACTAAAGTTCAGCCAACTGTAATTACCGGAAGCCGACGCGGCGCCCTTTATGGCGCCCATCATAATGTAAGCGTAGAAAACCTGCGTTAACGGAGCGCCGATAAATACCAACAGAGTCATGGGGGCGGGTTTATTTGTTAAATAGCACTTTTTCCACGCTCCAACAGCCGCCTGTGCGGCGGTACCGATACCGAAACCCGATCCGACGGCCGCAATACCGAGAACCAACCCGGCTCCTAATAATCCTAAATTCATACTTCTCTCCTTAATAAATATTAAATTTTCTTTTCTTTAAAAGGCTTGTAAGCCGTACCTGACCAGGCAAGACCCACATGCCCTGAAAATTCCAATGTGTTAAGACGTACTCCGTGAACCAGCACCGATAATACGTTAAGCACCATATTCAACCCGTGTCCGAAAATCAGCAGTATAATTCCCGCAAAAATTAAGAAACCGCCGAGCATCGGACCCGCCATGCCGTTTATTGTTTGCGCGATAGCCGCTCCCGCGAGTCCTACCGCCCAAAGTCTGATATATGACATTATATCAGAAAATACATTCACTACTCCAAGAACGACACTAATGAAATTTTGACAACTCGTTAATATCGATTTTAATATACTGCCGTCATATGAGGAGAAAATAAAACTTAAGAAGAATCCGCCGCCGATTAAATATATCGTCACGGGCATTGGAAAAATAGAAATTGGTCTGTCAGGAGTGCTGACAATCAAAAACAAAACTACATTATACATTCCCAATAACATTCCGATTGTTCCCAATTCTCCGAATATTTTTAATGATTTACATTTAAATATTACGACAATGTGCGCGATTATTAAATGTACTAACGCTAGGGAAAAACAGAATATTTGCAAATTTTGACTTACTATCGCGTCGTCCGTTTTAGCCGAAGAAATATAAGACAGTGAAATATCTTTTAAGAAATCAGGTATATATTTATTATCCATAGCGAACCATGAACATGTAAGCACGCCCCACGTCGTGTTAAGCAGACCCAGCAATAAAAGCATTTTTATCGCGGTTGATACGGTTTTTTTATTTTTTAACGCGAGAATAATGCCGATTATCGCCATAGTCGTAATAATCAGACCGTATGCCGCATCCCCGAAGAGCATAGCGAAGAAGATACAAAAAAAGGTTAGAAAAATCGGCGATATGTCAACCTCGCGGTATCCGGGATTAATGTCAAGGAAGTTCGTAATGGGGTTAATCAGTTGTACAAACTTGTTGTTCTTTAATTTGGTAGGCACAAATTCATCGGTTTCAGGCGGTTCTTCGGCGGATAACGCCCATCCGTTTTCGGACGCTATTTTCTTTACAAGGCCGAGATCCTCCGTCGGTACATAACCCGTTAACCAGCAAAGTCCTTGATTAGCGGGAATATCTTCCACTTTATTAAGACCGGCTACCGCAGTTTCAAATTCAAGATCGTATTCAACCTGTTCCATTTCCTTTAGCAGGGCCGGTTTACGATCCGCGAATTTTTTTAATTCATCGTCTATTTCCTGTAATTCAAGATTATGTTTTTCAATTTCTTCTTTATACTCGTTCAAAGATTTTTGCGGCAATTGAAATGGAGCGACACCCGGTATCATTTTTTCAAAAACCAATATGCGTACTATAGATTTATCGCCTTTTATTTTGATAAATTGAATTTCCTTATCCAAACGGTTAAATAAATCCACGGGTATTTCATAAAGGTAAACGGGGATTGTTTTTGATATTTCTTCAACTGTTGACGGGGTAAAATTTCCCCATCCTTCTATGCGTAAAATTTCCCTGCCGATTATTACTTCTTTTTCTTTTATCGCTTTACGTTCATCGCCTAATTTACTCATCAAATCCGGAAGATAAGGCCTTGGCGTAGCTTTCACGGCGTCAATTGAATACGGCGATTCATCGTCCGTGCCGTAAATATCTTCGGCTCTTCTTCCCCTATGAAGCCCTATCGGTTTTTGTCTGCGTTCAATTAAAGGACCGTCGTCTACTTTGTGGTCACGCGGTTTTTTCTTAGGAACCTTAAAATCCTGGATTAAGCCTATAGCGTTTTCTACTTTTATTTTTCTTTTTGACGCGCTTAAATTAGAGTCTAAAGGAATATTTCTTTTTTCAAGATGCACCACTCCCGCCGCGCGAAGTTTTTTGAGAGATTCCTCATGGGATTTATCCTGTACCAAGAGGCATATTTTCTTCATCGGTACAATCATAACCGGACCTTCCTTTTCATCATTGTTTGCCCGCCAATCCGCTCTTCGCGATCTTGCCCCGTACAACCGCGGCCGTCTGCTGATCGCCCAAATAAACCTGAATCGTTTTTATATTGTTTCTTGATTCGGGGATTTTTATTTTTTCAAAAAGATTAACACGCTGGGTTGTCGTGCGCAGTTCCTTATCAAGCCTTCTTCGCTGTTCTTCGACAATGTCCATTTCCATTTGCAAAAGGAGCGCCTGTTTCATGCGATCGACCGCTAAATCGAGCCAAAGCGGCGTTTTCAAGAAATCATAATCCGTAATTTCAAAATCCGCGCCTTCAAAAACGGGAATTGAAACTCCGGCGATATTTCCGTGGCTTGTCCGCACGTCTTTGATTTTTAATATGTCTTTTGTAAAGATTCCGGTCTCACCGAAAACGCCAATCCACGATTTAAACGATTCGTCCAACTGCTCTTCGGATATCTTTAATTCTTTTAACCGCGCGTCGGTGAGCCTGATTTCCCCCTGTAACTGCTGTTTTTTCAACATCAGCGTAGGCAGATAACGCCTGTACATTTTAAGAGAGTCTTTTTGTTTTTTCAGCTCATTCTTTGTGAGCTTAATTTTTGCCATACTAC